>Ga0256845_1001981_pt1 | contig 15549 bp, 11 predicted proteins | sample RiftiametaG_FD_189101 | JGI IMG/M metagenome (GOLD analysis project Ga0256845, IMG submission 189101) | Tube worm associated microbial communities from hydrothermal vent at the East Pacific Rise, Pacific Ocean - Riftia | ecosystem: Host-associated > Annelida > Integument > Unclassified ...
AAAAAGAGATCGCTCGCAGATCCGCTCTTGTCAACCAAGCTGACGAAGCACTCGCGCTCGGTCGCGCTGCCTATGCTCAGCAGGACTACGAAGAGGCTGTGAAGCAGTATAAGATTGCCGTGAGCCTACTTCCTCCCGGACCTGCATTGGATGATCGCCGCAGGTCGTATATCGGTCACCTCGGTGACGCTTCAGTTGCTCTGGCGCAGAAATACCGTCGTGTTGGTAAATATGATGAAGCCCGTGCTTTGCTCGACGATGTTCTTCGCAAGGATCCAGCCAACTTTGCAGCCAAGAAGCAGCTTGCTTATCTTGATGATCCTATCCGTGATAATCCGGCCTTGACCTATGGGCATGCTCAGAATGTTGACTCAGTTCGTAGGCATCTCTACATGGGTGAGGGCTATTATAACCTTGGCCAATATAACGAAGCTGAAGCTGAATTTAAGAAAGTGCTTTTGATTGATCCTTACAACAAGGCCGCTCGCCGCTGGCTTGAGAAGAGTGCCGCTACTCGTTCTGATTATTATCGCGCCGCGTATGACCACACCCGTGCAGCCCTGCTTGCCGAAGTGGATAAGGCTTGGGAAATGACCGTGCCCGCCGAGCTTCCCGACCTCGGGCAGACTGGTGGCACAGGTGGACCCACCACAGGTGTCCAACTCCTTCAGGAAAAACTGAATACCATTATTATTCCTTTTGTTGATTTTGATAATACAACGGTAGAAGAAGCTCTTGACTTCCTTCGCCTGAGGGCCCGCGAAATTGATCCCGAGGGTGTCGGCTTGAACTTCATTATCCGTAAGCCAAGTGTGGCAGCGTCCAATTCTGGTGACGATGATAGTCTCGACGCTGATGAGTCTGTCGCCGTAGATCCAGGCTTCGCCCGTATCAAAGAGCTTAAGTTGAGCAATGTCCCGCTGGGCACTGTGCTTCAGTATATCTGTGATGCCTCGCGCTTGCGCTACAAGCTGGATGAGCACTCAGTGGTGCTCTTGCCGCTGGACTCTTTTGAGATTGATGACCTTTACACCCGCAACTTCATTGTCCCACCTGATTTCATTGCTAAGTTGACTGATGGCAGCTCCTCTGTTGATTCTGGGAACGACGATCCATTTGGTGGTGGCGGAACTACGGGTGGAGATACTTTAAAGCCACGCCTAGGAGCTCTTGAGCTCTTGAAGAGCAACGGCGTTAGTTTCCCTGACAAAGCATTTGCCAACTATATCGCCGCTACCAGCACCTTGGTGGTGCGCAACACACTTGCCAATCTCGATATCATTGAGCAATTAATCGATGCCATTCGCGGCCAAGGGCCTCGTCAGGTGCGCATCCTCACCAAGTTCATTGAAATCAGTCAGGAAAACAGTGACGAGCTCAGCTTTGACTGGATTCTCTCTCCCATGGCATTAAATGGAAGCGGCACTTTCCTTGGTGGTGGCACCATTGGTAATGGTACTCCTCGCACAGGTTCAGATTTTGGTAATCCCTCCATTCCTGGAATTGGTGCTTCCAATGATTCTGTAAGTAACATCGGCACTGCGGCACTCCGCAGTGGTGACTATGCCGTCAGTCGTAACAGTATCGACTCCATTCTTAATAATCCGACTCGGAACTCGCAGAACTCCAATGTCGCTCCTGGTATTCTTTCGATGACAGGTCTTTACGGAGACGCTAAGATGCAAATGATCATGAGGGGCTTGGCCCAGAAAAAGGGCGCCGATATCATGACCGCTCCCAGTGTTCTCGCCCGAAGTGGTGAGAAGGCGACTATTGAGGTCATCCGTGAGTTTATTTATCCAACTGAATACGAACCACCAGAGCTTCCCAATAGTGTAGGAACGACCACCAGTATCGGTGGTATCGGTGGCGGTGGTGCTGGAGGGTCCTCATCCTTCCCGGTGACTCCAGCCACACCAACGGCTTTTGAAACTCGTAATACGGGTGTGACTTTGGAAATTGAGCCGACTATTGGTGAGAATAACTACACCATTGATCTTCGTTTCGCTCCTGAAATTGTCGAGTTTGAAGGATTTATCAACTACGGTAGTCCGATCCAGAGTCCGGCATCTGATGCCATGGGTAACCCTATTCAGGTAACGATCACCGAAAACCGGATTGAAATGCCCGTGTTCTCGACACGCCGTGTTACCACAGCGCTCACCATCTATGACGGTTACACCGTCTCTGTCGGTGGCCTGATGGCTGAATCCGTGCAAAATATTGAGGATAAGGTGCCTATACTTGGAGACCTTCCGATCATTGGTCGACTGTTCCAGAGCAAGGCGGAAAACCACATCAAAAGCAACTTGATCATCTTTGTAACAGCTGAAATCATTGATGCTGCGGGTAACCGGATTAACGACAGCTCCGGTGGAGCCGCTGCTCCATCTGATCTTCCTGGTGCGGGTCCTGTTATGGGCGCAGAAGATTTACTTCCAGGTAAGTAGCATACCGCTGTTAAACAACTATCAACCCCGGCCGTGGCAACGCGGTCGGGGTTTTCCTCATCATGGCCAAACTGAATATTGTGGCACTCACCGGCGGTATCGCGACGGGGAAATCCACCTGTGGTCGATTGATGAAAGAGATGCTTCCCGAGGTGGTGTTTTTTGATGCCGATGCCTCAGTGGCACGTCTCTATGCGGATGTTGAGGTGGATGCAGAGTTAAAGAATCATTTTGGAACAAAAGTGATTTCTAAGGATGGAGGCATTGATAAAAAGTATCTTCGCGATCAGGCGTTTTCCGATCTTGGGGTGAAAGTCTTTCTCGAGCAGGTGTTTCACCCCAGGGTGATTCAAGAATGTCTTGCATTATTAGCTGAGACAGCTAGAAACGGGTCGTCCCGCCTGTTCGTTGCGGATATCCCCCTCCTGTTTGAAGGTGGGTTTGATTTTGGCCAGTCGGCCAACTTGGTGGTAGCAAGCAGCAGAGAAACACAAATCAGCCGACTCAAAAACCGCAACGATTGGGATGATGATATCATTGAGGGAGTGCTTCGCTCCCAGATGCCCATAGAGTCTAAGCTAGCTTTGGCTGATGTGGTGTTCTGGAATGAAGGGCCACCGAAGATATTGGAATCACAAATTCACCGCTACCTCATGAACCTAGAATAATTCTAGTCACTGCGCATCTCGTGATGAGCTTTGAATGAGGTATGTTTTTTCATGATTCATCAGCCTAAGCGCTAATACTATCGCCACCCCAGTGGCGTTGACTTCCCCTTTCCTAATAACAACTTCCCAATTACTATTTCCTATGAACGAAGAAATCGAATCCTCCGCCGATACTCCTGAGAGCCCAGAACAAGTGAGTTCGCCTCAGCCCGTATCGCCGCAGCCGTCAGCTCCCGAGTCCGTGAGCCAGGAACCCGAGCTGAATCTCCCTACCGCCGTGAATATTAACGATTTGCGGGTGAAGCCATTATCGGAAATTTATGCGATGCTGGAAGTTTTGCCCGTGAAGATCCCGGCAAAAGCCTCAAAAAGCCAATTGGTTTTTGAGTTAATCTCATTTTATGCCCGTGAAGGTGTGGCTCTCGAAGGTGAAGGGATTATGGAGCAGGCTAAGGATAATTATGCCATGCTGCGCGATCCGGTTAAAAGCTTTAAAACCTCACCGGATGATCTCTATGTCAGTGGTCATCTGATACGTGAGTTTGCGTTAACCGTAGGGCAAAAAGTAAAAGTGAAGCTTCGTGGCCCCAAGGGGAGGGATAAATACATCTCCGCGAGTGAAATTCTAGAGATCGAAGGTATTCCTGCGGATCAGTTTCAAAAGTCCAAGGGGTTTGATCAACTCACGGCGATGTTTCCCGATGAGCGTATTATTTTGGAAAACAAAGAAACGGGATACACTCCCCGCGTGCTCGATTTGATCGCCCCCTTAGGGAAAGGGCAGCGTGGCCTGATCGTTGCTCCACCACGTGGAGGTAAAACCATCATGCTCAAGCAGATTGCCAAGTCGATCCAGCTCAATAACCCTGAGGTCGAACTGATTGTTTTGTTGCTCGATGAGCGCCCTGAAGAGGTGACTGATTTTGAGGAAACGGTGCAGGCTGATGTGTTCAGTTCCACTTTTGATGAGCCGGCCAAGCGCCACGCCCAGGTGTCCGATCTGGTGATGGAACGCGCAAAGCGCCTCGTCGAGCAAGGGAAAGATGTCGTTTTGCTTCTCGATAGCTTAACGCGCCTTGCCCGTGGACACAACAATTCCCAGCGTGGAGGTGGACCGATTGGTTCTGGTGGGCTTAGTCCTGTGGCATTACAGCAGAGCCGGAAGTTCTTCGGGGCGGCTCGAAATTGTGAAGAGGGTGGAAGTTTGACCATTTTGGCCACGGCATTGATCGAGACCGAAAGTCGCATGGACGACGTGATTTTTGAGGAGTTCAAAGGCACGGGAAATATGGAGGTGAGGCTCGACCGCGAGCTTGCCGAGCAGCGGATTTACCCTGCTATTCACATTCCCCAGAGCGGCACTCGAAATGATGATCGTCTGTATCACCCTGCAGAAATGACAAAGGTCTTGGAGATTCGGCGCCAATTGGCATCTTTGCCCATAGGTGAGTCGATTCAGACCTTGCTTAGAAATCTTTCTCAAACGGGATCCAACGCTGAATTACTGCTCAAAGGGTTGACCATTGGGCGCAGGTGAAAGAGGCTTACTGCAGCATCAGGCCTGGTTGTTTTCTTAATCCTAGGATGAACGGGAGGGATGAGAGGGCTACCCCAGTGAGGATGGATCCGGCGATGGTGACGAGATCAACTGAAGCAATGGTGGCTATATCAAGTGATATACTTTGACCTGATTTTCCCATGATTGTAGGTGATTTATTGAGAAGGGTTGAGGTGATATATTGGCTGCACAACAGCGCAGACAAGCCTCCAGCAAAAGTAATGAGGATTGTTTCGAGCAAGTAGTGGACGATGAGCTGAATACGGCGAACTCCTAGACTTTGCAATAAAGCGAATAGGTAAAGTTCCTGACGGAACTCAAGAAGTGAGAGGCTTCCTAAAACTAAGCTGAGAATAACGGCGATACTGCCGCCTAATATAATCCTAACGTATTTCTGTTGGGTTATAAATTGATTCAAGCGTTCGATGATAGCTCCAGAGGATTGAATTCGGATATTGCATCTTTCGGCTTCAGAATAGTTTAGGATAAGGGTTTCTAGGTCTCGGGTTGAAATTTCGGCTTTTGGTTCGAGAATTTGTATCTGTGTATGACTGATTAAAAGTGGGACCTCCATCATTTCAGCGGGCACAAATGCCATCGCATTTATGCGGTAGATTTGTTGTAGCTTTTCAGGCATCGGTAGAACTTTTACAGAGAGTTGATAGTTTTGAATATTCAGAAGTTCACTTTGATTTTTTGAGTTTTTGGCAACGAAGAGGATAACGTGGCGCGCCTCACCGGCAGGGGGGGCGGGGATGTCAAGAAACGACGGGGTTTCCGTGTAGGCTAGGACGGGGATTTTAAGTAATGAACCTGAACTAGCAACAATAGGGAGTTGAAAAAAGAGGTCTATGCGTGAGCAGTATGGTTCCCAGATCGAGGACTCTTCCATCGCTTCATAATATCGGGTTGCGGCATCTTCTGCTGTGATATATTCACTGGTTTGGAGAGTTCTAAGGTCACCATGGGTTAGTTGATTTTCAAGCTCGGTTTCAATACCGCGCATAAGACCAAATACCATAAGTCCCAGCAGACCAAAAAGAAACGGGATGAGAAATTTGGTTGTTGGAGATGCTGGGTTTTCAAGCCACCTGTGTAAGGAATTACGTAGTAAGTAGGCTGGAATTAAAATCAAGGATCTCATGGGTCAAAGAAAAAAGGCGTGAGTCGTGGGTTGCAATAAGGCAGATCATGTTTTCGGGTAAATCATGACTGATGACAGATTTGATTATCTGAGTATTGTGGTCGTCTAGTCCGGATGTTGGTTCATCCAGAAAGAGTAGGCGTGGTTTTTTTGCTAAAGCTCTGGCTAGAGCGGCCCGTTGCTGTTGGCCTCCAGAGAGTTCAGCTGGTTTGCGGTTTTCCAAATCTGAAATGCCTAATTTCTCTAGCCAGGATAAGGCTTCTTTGTCTGTTTGGTTTGCTAGCTTTGCGGCGAGGGTAACGTTGCGCTTTACTGAGGCTAGAGGCAGAAGGTTTAGCTGCTGGAAAACAAAGCCCACATCCAGCCTTAAAAACTGAGCGGATCCAATAGCCCGAGAGCTGCTGAAGGAGATATGTCCTTTTTCGGGAGTGAGAAGTCCAGAGGCTAAACGTAGCATGGTGCTTTTTCCGCACCCTGAGTAGCCTTTTAGTAAGTGGATTCCTTCTTGAAACTCACGGCTAAACGAATCAAAAATCCAGTTTTTAGTTCGGGGGTAACGGTATGAAACCGAATGAAATTGAAGTTTCATGAGGCGGTTTGGTGGTCTTTGTTTTTATTGAGCGGCTTGAATAGCAAGGTCGCGGTGACCGACGGCTATGATCTTGGCCTGAGGCCATATTCTTTTGACGATGGCATCCCATCCCCCTTCAACATGAGTCCCTATGGTTTCACTGATTAAGTCTTTTTTCGCGACAATGTGGCATTTGTCTGGTAGCTCTCTGTAAATTTGAGCCTGAGGGTTCGATTTGGCGATTTTTTTAGCTAGCTGTCGATCTTCATCAATAACCTGAAAGACGAGAACTTTGGTGCGGCGTTGACCTTGGGTGTCTGTTTTAATGTATCGTGCGTGACATATACCAGCTCCGTGGAGAGGTATCTGGATTGTGAGACTTTCAGTGGCATTCTGTGAGATGATTGTAGATGATGTTAATACTCGGACATTGTATTGTGCTTGATTTGTAATTTCTGCAAAAATGACACCTCCAGCGAGCCATATTTTCGTTTTGTCTATTTCCTTGTCGGCTGAGTTTTTAGGGAGAGTGATGCGAAATATTCCATCGAAAGGCGCTTGATATTCAGCTGTTTTTTTTGTGATCAGAAATTCACGCTCTTTCCTTTTGATTACAAGTTCGAGTTGTTTGCGTTCAGTATGGTAATTGAGTTCGTCATCGTGGAGTTCAATGCGTTTTTTTGATCGTTCGATTTGTTTTTTTAATTGGATTGTTGCTTCTGCAATTCGCTGGGATAATTTTTTGTTCTTTTTAACTGAGTCTAGGTCGCTGGCTACAGTCAGCTCGTTTAGTTTAACTTCTAGTTCATCTGTGTTGCCTTGCAGCATGATGGATTTTTCTTCATGGTCGAGATCTAGGGATTGAAGTTTTACATCGTGAAGAATTTTTTCATTCTCGAGAGCCTCTTTTTGCATGTTGATTCGTTCGGCTTGAAAGATGGCGAAGACGTCCCCTTGAGTGATGCGGTCTCCATCATTGAGATAGAGTTGAATGTAACCCGTTCCCTTGGAACGAAATTCGGCATTTTGGGCGGGAGCTAGTTCAGCCTTCACATGCCCAAGCCAGAGTTGGGCAGAGTATGGGTATTCTGCAAGAGTTTTAAGCTCACTGGATAATAATGGTGTAGCGCAGGTTAAGAATAAACATGAAAGAAAGAACTTTAATCTTATCTGGAAACGGTGAGTAATGAGAGTCATCGGGTTTAGTAGGATCTGAGGAGGTTCTTTCTGTTGAGGAGTGTTTTTCTGTTAGTCGGTATCATTTTAAGGTTTCGTGCAATTTTGTCAAGTATGGCATCTGGGCAGGGGTGAATACATTAGGGCGATTTCATCTTTATTTCAGACAGGATTAAGATTATTTCAAGCAAAGCTTCATTTCAGAGCCCGAAGGACTCTTCGAATTTTGTCAAAAGATCTGAACCGATTTTCTTAGTGGATGAGTCCTGAGGGGGAGGTATTGGATTAGATATACACTTAACGGAGTTTTTATATTTGAGCCGCGATCGACAAGATTTGGAGGGTTGTTACTTTAAAGTGCTTCATTGGCGAACCTGGAAGACTGTGTGCAAGATCTAGTGTGAGAGCCTTGATTGAGACTGGGGTGCAATTTTTAACGCCCAATTGAATTTTTCCTGTTGACGTGTTGGGGCGGTGTGATATTTGTCTTGCAGTTCAAACGCTTATGAAAATAACTAACCTTTCCTTTTGTCGCCGCTTCGCTGCTTTTGTCGCTGTTTTATCAATTCTCTGTGTATCAGTTTTTATTGCTGGTTGTGGTAGTGGTGGTAGTGGTGGTAGTAGTAATCAGGCGCGTCCCTCTACTTTGCATGAGTTGGTGATCATTATTCCTGGTGGGATAAAGCTGATTTTTTTTGCTGATGATGTGCAAGGTGCAGGAGGGGTTGAAACAGGCGGCGTTGTTTACGAAAGTGGGAAGGCTCGCCCTACGATTGTAGTTACGAATACGACAGGGACGCCCTCATTGGATGTGCTTAAGTCGTTTTGGCCAGATGACATTGCGTCACTTCGTTATACCTACACGCCTATTGATGGCTCTTCTGGGCGTATTGAGCTTACTGGAGAGGACGGAGAGGTGTGGGAAGATTCTTCAGAACCTTTCGTTTTCTATTTAGACTCAATTTTCAATTCAGCGGATGTCGTTCCTGTGGTCTTCGCGGTGACGTTTAATTCTGATGGCTCGACGATTCTCGACTTAACTACTGGTATTACCTTTTCTCAGAATAATGGGACTGATCAGTATGTCACTTCTTTGCAGACAGATTTGCGCAAGGTGCGTGATAATTCACTCGTTCCTTATGGTTATAGTGGAGACGACCAGCTTCGGCCTAGTATTTTGACCGATGGCAAATTTGATGGAGGCACAATCACAGGGAATTATGCTGATCCTGTATCGGGGCTAAATAATACTTATAGTTACCATTTTACAGCTGGGAATTCGGTTCCTCTCGGGAGTGATTACGATCCTGAAAACCCTCGTGTTGAGGCGGGTCTGGTTACCATGACCCGCACCGTGGGTGTAGGCACGGGGACGCCTATTATCGAAGTATTTGAAGCTACATATTCGACAACTCAGCCATTAGGGACGGATGAAGCGATTGTGACATTAGCATATGTTTCTGGGACGGCGGTTCCGCTGCCGCTTGATGGCCCCTTGGTTCTTGAGTTCAGTGATTATATCTCAGGTGGATTTATAACGGTAGATGGTAGAACTGGATCATTTGAATATCTGCCTTAAAAAGTGCTCCTCAGGTGGGCTGTAATAAGATACTGGTTATGCGTTTAGCTCCAAGAGTGACTTTCGTTTCGCCGATTTTATTGGGTTTGATTATTTTTTCTAATACCGCTTGTGTTACTCAGAAGTTTGGCAAAAATATAGCCTCTGCTGAGGCCGAGGTAAGGAGGCAAAGAAATGAGCTGGGGTCTCAATCAGGGAGATTAGCTGAACCTGTATCATGGAAAAAGGCATGCAGCATGCTTGAGGAGGGCAATACAGCTCTTGTTCAAGCGCGGCGGAAGCTGGAGATAACCAAGGAGGATCGGCGCAAATTCATTCTACATGAATTGAACCCTCGATTAGCTGCTGTCTATAATTTAGGGGCGGCTTTAGGTTCTTTGGCTTCTGGAGATCATGGGTTGAGGCTTGTTGGCGGCATTAATATTCCAGACCCATTCACTCTCTATGCGAAGAGGTACGCCTTGGAAATTAAGTATTATCAGGAAATTTTAAATTCAGCTTTGTTGGAGAGGCGATTGAAGGCTTCTTTGTATGGCTATTTTCTTCAATATGAATCATTGAGTCGATTAAAGATGAAAAAACGGAGGCCTTTAGGTTTGAGCTTAGATGCGGATGCTATTTATAGAGAGGGGATGCGCGAGGTTGTGTCTTCTGGTTCGGCCAAGAGACGAGAAGACCGGATGCGGATATCATTAAACCGTTTGTTTAATACGCCGGGATCACACTGGAAATTACGTGCTGATACGCTGCCAAATATTTCTTATGAAGGGAAGTTAGGTCATCTAGATCCTGATCATGAGTTTGGAACGTTGGCTCTGATGATGGCAGCAGGTCAAATGGAAGCATCGCTGGCTCGACTATGGCAGGTGAAGGTGGATGTTCTTCCTAAGGTGAGTAATGGGGTCGGCATTCCTACTTTGTATGATTCCAATAGCGACACAGATTTTGATGTGGATAGTGTCAATCTGTTTTCATCTTTAAGCAGTTCTGTTGATTTTACAGGGCGGAAGTCTCGTCGATCTACGCAAGTAAAGGTGCAGGTGAAGCTTATTCAAGATCAGATTAAGTTGGCGCTTGAGCGAGATTTGGTTCAGCTGGAAAATGTAAAGATAAGATACCGAGTATTACTCAAACAAATTAGCCGAGCTGAGGCAGGGGTGAAGTGGATGGATGAATATCCACCGCCATCGAATCCAAAGTTGCTTCTTGATTACTTGAGGCGAAGGGCGTTACTAATTGATGGTCTTCAAAGGTATCAGGGGCAAAAAAAATATTTAGACTTACAATTTTGGGTTTGGGATGACCGATATTGGGGATTGCCTGATTTTTCTGAAAATTAAATGTTTTCGTTGAGTATATTGACAGTTTATCATTGTTTCTTTGGCAAAAGTAAACATTTTACTTCCTAGGAATATGATTGATACGATTGAGCGACTGAATGCGTTTTTTGCAGGGCGAGGCAAACAAGCTGTGCTATGCGCTGTGGATACTGAGGCCGATAGTTTACACCGCTACAGCGAGAGCCTGTGTCTGGTGCAGTTTAGCGATGGGGCGGATCATGTGCTGATCGATCCGCTCGCCATCGATGATCTGTCTCCACTGAAGAAATATTTGGAAGATTCCATCTGCTGGATGCATGGGGCCGATTATGATATGCACATGCTGAAGACGAACCTTGGCATGATTCCTCCCGTTGTTTTTGATACTCAGATTGGTGCCCGCTTGCTTGGAGTGCGTCAGTTTGGCTATGGTAATCTGGTGGCCCATTACATGGGGGTCGAGATTGAAAAGACCTCGCAGAAGGCGGATTGGGCAAAGCGGCCGCTGACGCCTGTGATGGAAAAGTATGCGCTTAACGATGTGATTTACCTGCTGCCGATGGCTGAGATGATTGTTACCCAGTTGAAGGAGAAAGGGCGCTATGCGTGGTTCACTGAAAGCTGTGAGGCGGCACGTGCAAAGTCTGTGGAGCGTGTGCCTGTGATCAAAGATGACCGCTGGAGGATCAAGGGCAGTGGCAAATTGGAGCCGGAAGGCTTGAATTACCTGAAAGCTCTTTGGATGTGGCGCGATGCCGAAGCCGCAAGCTGGGACCGTCCATCCTTTATGGTGACTGGGAATAAGCAGCTGCTGGATTGGGTGCTGGATCTTTTGGATGGAAAGAAGCCGCAGCTGCCGCGCCATTATCGCCCTCGGCGTATTAAGGCTTTTGAGCAAGCGATCGCCCAAGCGAAGTCGACTCCCGAGGAAGATATGCCGCAGCGCATTCGAGGCAAACGGCGCAGTAAGGACAAGCAGTTTGATTCTCGATTGAACAAGCTCATTGCTAAAAGAAATAAAGTGGCGGAAGAGCTCGATATTGACGGCTCCTTGATTGCGCCCAGAGCCCCTCTTGAGGCGTTGGCTGGCAATCAAGATGGAGCAGAAGAGTTGTTCATGAATTGGCAGCGCGAGCTGCTGGGTATTTGATAAGGTTTCTTCACTCATTTTCGGTCTCATTGCGCCTCATGTGCAGATCTGGCAGGCTCGAAAAAAAAGTGCTGAAATCGAGTAAAGATCCTTGTCTCCTGCGGTGAAATTTCAGAGACTTAGCGCGTCTATGTCCGATCCGTCCAACGAGCCCGAAAATCAAGAGTATATCGATCCTGTCGCCGACCCCGTCGCCGATTCAGATGCCGCAGAAACCAACGTCTCCGAGACCCAGGAATACGGGGCTTCGCAGATCGATAAGCTCGAGGGTCTTGAGGCTGTTCGTAAGCGTCCTGGGATGTATATTGGTGACCCCGATATACGAGGCCTTCACCACTGTGTGTTTGAGGTTCTGGATAACTCGATTGACGAACACCTTGCTGGCTTTTGCCAAAAAATTAGAATTGCCATCCATGTTGATGGTTCTGTCTCCATTGAGGATGATGGTCGGGGTATTCCGGTGGAAATGCACCCGAAGTTTGGCATGCCGGCCATCGAGCTGGTGCTGACCAGCCTGCACGCTGGTGGTAAATTTGGCCAAGGAGCTTACAAATACTCCGGTGGATTGCACGGTGTGGGGGCGAAGTGTGTGAATGCCCTTTCAGATTGGTTTAAAGCTGAGGTCAGTCGTGAAGGAAAAGTCCATGCGATTACTTTTGAGCGTGGCAAAACCACCAAACCACTTGAGGTGGTCGGTGAGGTCGATGCCAACCATACCGGAACCAAGATCTCCTTTTTCCCAGACGCCACTATTTTTGTCGACACCATTGAATTTGAATTTGCCAGACTGGCCACTCGCTTGCGTGAGTTGGCATTCCTGAACCCTGGACTGACGATTGAGCTCGAGGACGAACGTCCGGAAAGTGCGCAGAAGACCATCTTCTTCTACGCCAAAGGTATCGAGGAGTTCGTTGCTCAGTTGGGTGAAAATAAAACCTGCGTTCACCCCGATCCTGTGATCATCAGAGGGAAGCGCAAAATTGAAATCGATTACGATGGCAAGGTCACTCAGGACGATGTCTTTGCCGATGTGGTTTTCCAATACAACGATAGCTACCAGAACAACATTCTCTGTTTTGCGAACTCGATTCCGAATGCCGATGGTGGAACCCACCTGACTGGCTTCCGGGGCGCTCTGACAAGATCAATCAATCAATACGCCAAGGCGAATAAGATTCTGAAGGATAAAGATCCAGCCCTCTCTGGCGATGACGTTCGCGAGGGGATTGTCTGTGTGCTCAGTGTGAAAATGCCGAATCCACGATTCAGTTCTCAGACGAAAGACAAGCTGGTGAATGCCGAGATTGAAGGCGTAGTTAGCTCAATCGTTTATGAGGGGCTGCAATCATACTTTGATGAAAATCCCAACCTTGCCAAAATCATCATCGATAAGGCGGTGAATGCCGCTCGCGCTCGTGATGCCGCCCGCAAGGCTCGCGAAACCGTGCGTAAGTCCGTGATGTCCGGTGGCGGTCTGCCCGGTAAGCTGGCTGACTGCTCGGAGCGCGATCCGAAGAAGTCTGAAATTTATATTGTGGAAGGAGACTCTGCCGGAGGTTCTGCCAAGTCGGGTCGTAACCGGATCAATCAAGCGATCCTTCCTCTCCGCGGTAAGGTGATTAACGTCGAAAAAGCACGCTTGCACCGCGCTTTACAAAATAAGGAAATCCAGGCGATGATCACAGCGATTGGTGCAGGGATCGGCGATGGAGATCAGGAAGGTTCATTTAATCTTGAAAAAGTTCGTTACCATAAGGTGATCATCATGACCGATGCTGATATCGATGGTGCGCACATCCGCACTTTGCTATTGACGTTTTTCTGCCGCCACATGCCCGATCTGGTCAAAGCCGGATACCTCTACATTGCGCAGCCGCCTCTCTATAAGGTGACGCGGAAGAAGCGGGAAGAGTATCTCATGGATGATGACGCCTTGAACGAAATTCTCATCAGTCTCGGCTCAGAAGATGTTCGACTGCGTGAGCATGGCACCGAGAACTATGTGGATAAAGATTTGCTCAAGAGCGTGCTCGACACCCTAGCTCAACTGACTCGCTTCACTTCAACGCTTGAAGGTCATGGCGGTGACTTTAAGAGGTTGTTAGCTGGTGCCAAAGACGGTCATCTGGCCGAGTATATGGTTCGGGTCCGTGTCGGTAACGATGAAGAAACCGTTTACTTTAGTACCGAAAAAGAACTCCTCGCCTACGCGCATGAAAATCGCGACCTGCGTCTCTTTGGTGAAGAACTCACTGAGGAAGAGATCGAGGAGTTTAAAGAGAAATATGACGGGGTGCAGCGCCGCGCTGTGAAACGCGAACTCCACGAGTCCGCCGCCATTGCCAAGGTGTTGACTCGCTTGAATGAGTTTGGTGTGAAAACCACACCATTTTTCTCAGAGGATAAACCTGTCTATGAACTGATCGAGGGCGATGCCGGGGGGGAAGAGGCCGTGCCGGTCTTTAATCTTTTCGAAATCCTCGACCGTGTCTTGGAAATTGGCCGTAAGGGTATGCGAATCCAGCGATTCAAGGGACTGGGAGAAATGAATGCGAAAGAACTCTTCACTACCACCATGGACCCCCGAAAACGCCAGTTCCTTCAGGTGCGTCTCGATGATGAAAATGCACTGGAGGCCGATAAAATGTTCGACGTTCTCATGGGAGACATCGTCGAGCCTCGTAAACGTTTCATTGAGGACAACGCGCTCAATGTGCAAAATCTGGATGTGTGATATTGGAGGTGATTGCTTAAAAGCCATGGATTACAAACTCGACCGTAAAACCATCCTCAAAGCATTGTCTTTGTTGGATGATGCTTTGCGTCGAGAAGAGGTGATTGGTGAGATTTGTATTTTTGGTGGAGCTGCTATGATCCTTGCTTTTGATGGGAAATTTACAACGCGAGATGTCGATGCCATTTTTGTACCCAAATCTACGCTTACCGATGCCATAGTAATGGTGGCTAATCAGTTAGGTTTGCCGGCAGCTTGGTTGAATGACGGGGTGAAGGAATTTGTTTCCGCGAAAGAGGATTTTACGTCGGATGATATGCCAGACTTTGAAAATCTCAGAGTCATCCGTCCGTCAGCTCGTTATCTTTTAGCGATGAAATGTCTCGCCAGTCGTATTGGCGGCTATGGAGAGCGAGGCGATATCTCGGATATTAAAGTTCTTTGTAAACATCTCTCTTGTCAGACACCTGAATCCGTCACGGAGATTATTCTCGACTATTATCCGCCGTCTCAGATTCCCGCTAAAACTCAATTTCTCCTTGAAGAGATATTTCAAGACTTCTCATCATCTGAATTATGATCGCGGTAACTCAATCTATGGCTGACGTTTTTCGCTCGATTCATGGGGCGGATGACTTTTCGTATGCTATTCGCGATTTTGTAGATCGTTTTAACGAGTCTCCCAACCCTGCGTTATTAGAGGAAGAGCCCTCTATTCTGGTGCGCACTCTTCTTGACGAGGGCGTGGCTGATGCCTGGCTGGCATCCACTGCCGTTTACCTTACAAAAAAACATCAATTGCCTGTGCCTCAATGGGCTAGGCGGAACGCCAGAGCACTCGAAAAACCATGGTTTGCCGCCAAATCACCCAATCTCAAAGCCATTCTTCTCCAGGAAAGCCCCGCCGCTTTCCGAGTCAGGAACCTCTTTGTCAGTGCGAATGCCCTGTCCCGAGCGTGAGATGAAACTCTAAATCTTAAGATCTAAAATCCAAGCCTATACAACGCACTACAGGAAGCCGACCGATTGCAAATCTGTCCTACTTTCCACCACATCTCAAAGTCACTGAACCTAATGTTCAACCCAAGCCCTCAACCTAAGCAAAATTCTGTTAATTCAGTCTAGCGCCGCAGGCATCAACTCTGCCACCTCAGGGGCAAAAACCTATTTCCTAATAACTGTTTCCCAATAACTATTTCC
>Ga0256845_1001982_pt1 | contig 15542 bp, 13 predicted proteins | sample RiftiametaG_FD_189101 | JGI IMG/M metagenome (GOLD analysis project Ga0256845, IMG submission 189101) | Tube worm associated microbial communities from hydrothermal vent at the East Pacific Rise, Pacific Ocean - Riftia | ecosystem: Host-associated > Annelida > Integument > Unclassified ...
CAGTAAATGATTCGATTACTACATTAGAAGATGTAGCAGTAGTTGTAGATGTATTATCTACGGACACAGACGTAGACGGAACATTAGACAGTACAAGTGTAGTTTTGATAGACCCATCAGATGTGTCGAACACAGGAAATAGTACTACACCATTAGTAATATTAGGTGAGGGTACATATACAGTTGATACAGATGGAAAAGTTACTTTCACACCAGAGCTTAACTTCAATGGAGGGTCAATGGTTAACTATACAGTTAAAGACAATGACGGTGCGGTATCAAATGTATCATCAGTTGTGGTAACGGTTACTCCAGTTAACGATTCACCAACAGGAACAGGTTTAGGCGGTTCAGGAAATGAGACGGCAACAATACCAGAAGGAGGTACATTATCGAATTTAGATTTATCATCTAATAATACAGATGTAGACGGTGACAGTTTAGTAGTTACGATTCCAGTCTTATCTAATAATGGGGGAACAGTTACCCAGAATCCAGATGGAACAGTTAATTATACACCAGCTACAAGCTTTACAGGTTTAGACACATTGCTTTATACAGTTTGTGATACAGTTATCCCTGCATTATGTGTAAATGACACATTATTTGTAACAGTTACCCCAGTAGGAAACACCCCACCATTATCAGTAAATGATTCGATTACTACATTAGAAGATGTAGCAGTAGTTGTAGATGTATTATCTACGGACACAGACGTAGACGGAACATTAGACAGTACAAGTGTAGTTTTGATAGACCCATCAGATGTGTCAAACACAGGAAACAGTACTACACCACTAGTGATAGTAGGCGAAGGTACTTATACAGTTGATACAGACGGAAAAGTTACTTTCACACCAGAGCTTAACTTCAATGGAGGGTCAACGGTTAACTATACAGTTAAAGACAATGACGGTGCGGTATCAAATGTATCATCAGTTGTGGTAACGGTTACTCCAGTTAACGATTCACCTAACCAAGGTAGTGAGGAAGTAACAGTTCCAGAAGATGGTACATTGGTAAATGTTAATATTATTTCGAATAACATAGATGTAGACGGAGATGCTTTAACTGTGACATTCCCTAATGGAACAACGGGAACAGGTGGCGGAACTTTCGTTAATAACAATGATGGGACTGTTGATTATACTCCATTGGCTGATTTTAACGGAACAGACACATTATTCTATACAGTATGTGACAACGGTACGCCAATAGAATGTGTAAATGACACACTGATTGTAACAGTAAGCCCAGTTAATGATTCTCCGAGTACAGGGAATGAAACTTTATCAGGGATATCAGAAGATGAGATCAACCCTACTACAAGTACAGACTTGACTGTTAATAATATTGACCCAGACGGTACGTCAACTAAGGTTACTGATATTTTAAGTAGTACAGGTGGAGGTATTACAAATATCACAAACAATGGTACAACAATTGATTATACGCCAGCAGTAGGTTTTTCAGGTGTTGACACTATTGTTTATAAAGTCTGCGACGAAGGTACGCCAACAGTAAGCTGTGTAAATGATACACTATTTGTGACAGTAACGGCAAATGTAACAACTGTGCCAAACACTGTGAAAATTCCTGAAGGATTTACACCAGACGGAGATGGTATAAATGATAATTTTGTGATTCAAGGTATTGATCAATATCCAAATGCAGAAATGATTATCTTTAACAGATGGGGTAATAAAGTTTACGAATCAACAGGTGGATATAATAATGACTGGAACGGTACCTCTAACTTTGGATTAAGAATAGGAGGGGATAAATTACCAATAGGAACTTATTTCTATGTTTTAGAACTAGGTGATGGAAGCAAAGCAGTTAAAGGATTTGTCTATTTAAATAAATAAAATATAGAGTCGCTGTTATAGGCAACTTTTATTTATAAGGTTATATTATGAAAAGAGTATTAATAGTAGGATTAACAATGATGGTGACGGTTGTGGCAATAGCTCAACAAGATGCCATGTTTACGCATTATTCGTTTAATACCTTAGCGGTGAATTCGGGTTATGCAGGCAGCAGGGATGCCTTAACGGTGACAGGGTTGCACCGTTCACAATGGATTACATTCCCAGGTGCACCTACAACACAAACCTTAACAATACATGCCCCAGTAGCAAACGAAAAAGTAGGATTAGGTTTTTCTGTTTTGAATGATAAAATTGGACCTACAAAAAGAACTTCTTTTTACGGTGATTTTGCATACAAAATTCCAGTAGGAAAAGGGAAACTTGCTTTTGGTTTAAAAGCAGGAATCAATATGCTGAGTAATGATTTGAACTCGTTGAGTACTGACCAAAATAATGACCCTAATTTAACTCAAAAGATTAAAAATAAAATTTCTCCAAACTTCGGTTTTGGAATGTATTACTCTACTAATAAATATTATTTAGGACTATCTACTCCTAGGTTATTAGAAGATGATTCTAATGCAGGAACTACAACTGGGTCTTATAAACGTCACTATTTCTTTATAGCAGGAACTATATTCCCTCTTAGCAGTAGTGTGAAGTTAAAGCCTACTACCTTTGTTAAGTTAACACCGGGAGCACCAGTAGAACTAGACTTGACAGGATTGTTTTATTTTCAAGATAAAGTTTGGGTAGGGCCAATGCTTAGGTTTGGGGATGCCTTTGGTGTGTTAGCAGGGCTAAATCTTTCAGATCAATTGTCTTTAGGCTATTCGTTTGATTGGTCTTTTGTTAATAAGACATCTAAGTACAACAATGGTTCTCATGAATTAATGTTAAGGTATGACTTCTTGTTTAACGACAAGCATAAAATCAGATCACCTCGTTATTTCTAAATAAAAACACAGGCACGTAACAGTACCTAATTTTATAAAAAATTAAAACTATGAATTACACAGTAATCATGAAAAAGAAAATATATTTAAGTATTGTATTTTTTGGTTTTGCTTTAGCAGGGTTTTCGCAAGAAGGTAGCGGTAAAATAAAAAAGGCAGAACAAGATTTTGAAAACTTCTCTTTTGATAAAGCAATTGAAAGATATGAAGATAGTCAAGATTCATCTATAATATTACAAAGACATTTGGCTACGAGTTATTTCCGTACAGGAGATTTAGTTAAGGCAGAAGATGTTTACGCTAAAGTGGCTAGTATGGATGATGCTAATGCAGAAGATGCTTATGCTTATGCTTTTATTTTAAAAAAAAACAGCAAGTACACAGATGCAGAAAAGTGGATGAATAAATTTGCTAAACTATCACCTGAAGATAGTAGAGCAAAAGGCTATTTAAAAAGTAAGGGAGCGTATTCTTTTTTGCAAAAAGACAAAGGACAGTTTGTCATTAAAGATTTAGATATAAATTCTGCACAAGAAGATTTTAGCCCTATTTATTATAAAGACAAAGTGTTGTTTGCCTCATCGAGAGAAGGAGTGAAGCCTATCCGTAGAAAGTGGAACTGGAATCACCTTGCTTTTTTAGATATTTATCAAGCAGATAAAGCAGACGATAATGAACTAAGTGTACCTAGAGTTTTCGGTAAGAAAATAAATAAAAAATATCATGAAGGTCCAGTTTGTTTCAATGCAGATGAAACTAAGATGTATTTCACAAGAAATAATTATAAAGGAAAAAGTGCTGATGGTACGATTAAGCTACAATTGTTTACTTCTGAGCTAACTGAAAAAGGAAAATGGGCTAAGCCAGTATCTTTTCCATATAACTCTAACGAGTACTCAGTTGGTCATGCAAGTGTTACTGAAGACGGTCAATGGATGTATTTTGCATCGGATATGCCTGGCGGAAAAGGTGGTGTAGATATTTATAAAGTAGCTTTACAAGAAGGTAATACTTATGGTGAGCCAATTAACTTAGGAGATAAAATTAATACAGAAGGAAATGAGATGTTTCCAACAATTCATGAAGATGGGAAGCTCTTTTTCGCATCGAATGGATTAGTGGGGTTAGGGGGATTGGATGTGTTTATAGCCCAAATTAAAGCTGATGAATCTATTGGAAAAGTCCAAAACTTGGGAGTACCGATAAACTCTAGCAAAGACGACTTTTCATTTATTTTAAATAAAGAATCGAAAGCAGGGTATTTTGCATCAAATAGAGAAGGTGGAAAAGGAGACGATGATATTTATTCTTTTCAAATGTTAAAACCATTTACATTTGGTAAGCTTATAAAAGGAATTGCTAAAGATAAAAAAGGAAACGTAGTAGCAGGAGCTGTGATAAACCTTTATAATGAACAAGGAGAAGAAATTGAAACAGCAATAGCTGACCAAGAAGGAGGGTATGAATTTGCTGTAGATGCAGACAAGAAATTTAGATTGTCTGGAAATAAGGAAGAATATTTTGAAGGAGATAACACGGCGAATACTAAAACAGACAAAGCTGTTGTTATATCGGATTTAGAACTAGAGAAAGACCCAGGCTTATCACTATACGCTTTGATTACTGACAAGAAAACAGGTGAACCACTAGAAACTGTTAGCCTTACATTGGTAGACAATATGACTGGAAGGGTTGAGAAAATAACTACGCCTACCACAGGAGATTACAGGAAAGCGCTATCAGATAAAAAACTCAACGATAGAGGAAGTTATAATCTAATTTTACAAAAAGAAGGTTATTTCACTAAAACTGTTACATACAATACAGAATTTGACCATGAAGGACAGTATGACATTCATGCTAACTTAGATTTATCATTAGACCCGTTAGTAAAAAACCTATCTGAGTTAATTCAAATCAACCCGATTAATTTTGACTACAATAAGTTTTTCATTAGAGAAGACGCATCTGTAGAGTTAGATAAAATAGTAGAAGTAATGAATAAGTATCCTCACATGGTAATTGAGCTAGGTTCGCATACTGACGCTAGAGGTAGTAATGCTTATAACGAAAAATTATCAACCCGAAGGGCAAATGCCTCGGCAACATATATCAAAAAACACATTACTGATCCAAAACGAATTTATGGAAAAGGTTATGGAGAAAATAAAGTCATCAATAGATGTGTAGACGGTGTTAAATGTTCGGATAAAGAGCACGAAGTAAATCGTAGAACAGAATTTAAAGTAATTAGCACAGGTAATGATAAGGTGAAAGTACACAACACAAGTACAGATTCTTTTGAGAAATAATAATAATATTTAAAACCAAAAAAGCCGATTCAAATTGTTTTGAATCGGCTTTTTTTATGTCATTTTATCTAGTAATGGCTCTAATCTTAATGAGTATTAGGAAATACTTTATAAGCAACTTATCTTTGTTTTACTAATTATAGAAGAGATGTGTAAAGACAGAAACAATACAATAGGAGACGATCATATAGCAACATCGTTTGACACACCACTTAGAGCAGATGCCTTTGAGCAATCAGATAAGCAAAAGATGGAAGTTATCAGTGCTAAATTTAGAGAAATCATGGAAGTGATGGGTTTAGACTTGCTAGACGATAGCGTTCAAGGCACACCTGATAGAGTAGCTAAAATGTTTGTGAAAGAAATTTTTTCAGGCTTAAACCCTGAGAATAAACCAGACGTTACGCTATTCGATAATATTTATGGTTATGACAAAATGTTGGTAGAGAAAGACATCTCTTTTTATTCTTTTTGCGAACATCACTTTTTGCCGATTTTTGGCAAAGCACACGTAGCTTATATCCCTAAAGACAAAGTAGTAGGTTTGTCCAAAATCAATAGATTGGTTAAATATTTCGCAAAACGACCCCAAGTACAAGAAAGGCTAACCAGACAAATTGTAGAAGAATTTAAAAAAGACTTAAACACTGAAGACGTAGCCGTTATCATTGAGGCAAAACATCTTTGTGTAGCGGCAAGAGGAGTAGAGGATGTAACAAGTACTACCATTACATCATATTTTTCAGGAAAATTTGAAGAAAAGGAATACAAAAGAGAACTAATGAGTTACTTATCTACCGACCTTATCAAATTATAAAATGAAATTAAAGGATCAGTATCCATTATCTGTTTATAACTCTTTACCCAGAGAGAAAGAATTTTTTAAGTCGATTAACAAAGACTATGTAGGTATGTACGTATGTGGACCTACCGTTTACGGGAGTCCACATTTAGGTCATGCCCGTTCCGCCATTACTTTTGATATAGTATTTCGTTACCTCAAGCATTTGGGATACAAAGTCAGGTATGTGCGTAACATTACAGATGTAGGACATTTAGAAGATGAAGTAGCAGGAGCAGGAGAAGATAAAATCGTAAAAAAAGCAAGGCTAGAGCGACTTGAGCCGATGGAGGTAGTGCAGACATATACCGTGATGTATCACAAATCTATGGATGTGCTTAATGTATTGCGACCAAGTATAGAGCCCACCGCAACTGCCCATATAATTGAGCAAATTAAAATTGTAGAAGAGATTTTACAAAACGGTTATGCTTACGAAGTAGACGGGTCGGTGTATTTTGATATGGACAAATACACCCAAGATTATAAATACGGAGAGCTTTCAGGTAAGGTACTAGACGATTTGATTTCGGGGAGTAGAAACCTAGAAGGACAAGACAAAAAGAAAAGTGCGTTTGACTTTGCTCTATGGAAAAAGGCAAATCCAGAACACCTCATGCAGTGGGATTCACCTTGGGGCATGGGATTTCCAGGATGGCATTTGGAATGTACCGCAATGAGCTCAAAATACCTAGGACTTCCCTTTGATATACACGGAGGAGGAATGGATTTACAATTCCCACATCATGAAGGAGAAATAGCGCAAAGCTTCGGTTATTGTGGTTGTAAGCCAGTTAACTATTGGTTACATAACAATATGGTAACCCTGGACGGTCAGAAAATGGCAAAATCCAAAGGTAATTTTATATCCTTAGACGAAATGTTTGACGGAAGTCATAGCCTTTTAGAAAAAGCATATTCCCCGATGACTATTCGCTTTTTCATGTTGCAATCCCATTACCGTAGCCCTATTGATTTTTCGAATGAAGCCCTGAAAGCCGCCGAAAAAGGATATAAGAAACTAATGACAGCTTTGCAAACACTGTCGGAAATCCCCCACGTCAAAGGAGAAAAAGACGAAAAACTAGACCAAGAAATCAATCAACTTTGTGACGAAATTTACAAAAGCCTAAGTGACGACTTTCATACAGCCCTGGCATTGGCAGGATTATTTGAATTGTCATCTAAAATTTACTCATTTTATAACAAACAAGCGAGTGTCTCAGGTATTTCTAAAGAAACCTTTCAGCGATTACAAACTACCTTTACCGAAGTAATTGAAGATGTCTTAGGACTAATATCAGAAGACGGAGGAGGAGATGGAGTCTTAGATGGCGTGATGAATTTAGTGATTAACATTAGAGAAAAAGCCCGTTTAAATAAAGATTACGCACTTTCTGATCAGATAAGGGACGAACTAGCAACAGCAGGAGTGAAGTTAAAAGATGAAAAAGGAACAACCACATATAAACTAGACTAAAATAATATCAGGAGCTTCCCCTGCGTAGCTCTCGCTATCATGTAGCAAAGCTACACTCAGTCTCGTTTACTTCGGGTCGGGCTATTCATTCCCAATCTTTTTTATTTTTATGACCTTTGTCGTGCTGAGCTTGTCGAAGTAAAAAAGTCATAAAAATAAAAAAGGATTTCCACTACTATCCCTAAGCCAATCCCGTTCTCATAGCTTGAAAAAAGCTTGAATATTCAAGCACCGAACTGTCAAAGAGAATTTTCTTCAAATAAAAAGTAAGGAGACTTTGGTTATTTAGTAAAAACCTTATACTTTTGTCTTCCCTTTTTGAGGGGAAATATAATTAATAAACAAAAAGAAACGTGGACGCACTAAGTTACAAGACGCTTTCATTAAGCAAGCGATCGGTAGAAAAAAGCTGGCATGTGGTTGATGCACAAGGACAACCTTTAGGTAGAATGGCAAGTGAAGTTGCCAAAGTACTAAGAGGAAAGCATAAACCAAGTTTTACTCCCAATGCAGACTGTGGAGACTGTGTGGTAATAGTAAATGCAGAGCAAGTATCTTTTTCAGGTGATAAACTTGATAAAAAAGAATACATCTCGCATTCATTATACCCAGGCGGTCAAAAAAGAGTATTGGCAAAACACATGATGGTAAAAAAACCTACCTTTGCTGTTGAGAAAGCAATCAAAGGAATGTTACCTAAAAATTCTTTAGGTAGAGCAATCTTTAAAAATTTGTTTGTGTACGAAGGTTCAGGGCATCCTCATGAGGCTCAGAATCCTGCAGAACTTAAATTTTAAATCTAATTAAATGGAAGTAATTAATACCTCAGGTAGAAGAAAAACTTCAGTGGCTAGAATCTATATGAAATCTGGCTCGGGAACTATCGAGGTAAACGGGAGAAAATTCGAAGAATATTTTCCAACTGAAGTGTTGCAAATTATTGTTAAACAACCTTTTTCTACAATAGAAAATAGTGACTTTGACATTAAAGTCAATGTAAATGGTGGTGGTGTAGCAAGTCAAGCAGGAGCTGTAAGATTAGCAATCGCCAAAGCTTTAGTAGAGCTAGACGCTGAAAACCGTCCCCCTCTTAAGAAAGAAGGATTCCTTACTCGTGACTCTAGAATGGTTGAACGTAAAAAACCAGGTAGAAGAAAAGCACGTAAGAAATTCCAATTCTCGAAACGTTAATATTTGCAACAATAATTTAATAGCATTATGGCTAAAGTTAAACAAAAAGATTTATTGGACGCAGGTGTTCACTTCGGTCACATGACCAGTAAGTGGGATCCGCGCATGGCACCATATATTTTCATGGAGAAAAATGGTGTACATATTATCGACCTTAATCAAACTAAACGTTCTTTAGAATCTGCAGGTGAAGCAGCTAAAAACATTGTAAAATCTGGTCGTAAGATAATGTTTGTCGCTACAAAAAAACAAGCTAAAGAGGTTGTTGTAGACGAAGCAAAAAAATTAAACATGCCTTACGTAACCGAAAGATGGTTAGGTGGTATGATGACTAACTTTGCTACGGTACGTAAATCATTAAAGAAATTATCTTCTATAGATAAATTAATGAAAGGTGACGAATTTAACGCACTCGCTAAGCGTGAGCGTTTGATGAGAACTCGTGATAAAGAAAAATTACAAAGAGTATTAGGTGGTATCCAAGATATGACTAGACTTCCTGCTGCATTATTTGTAGTAGATGCTAAGCGTGAGCACATCGCTATCGCAGAAGCTAAGAAGTTAAATATTCCTGTATTTGCAATTGTAGATACAAATACTAACCCAAACTCTGTAGATTTCCCTATCCCAGGTAATGACGATGCCTTTAAGTCAATTGAAATTTTGACAAAAGCATTTTCTGCTTCTATTGAAGAAGGTCTTGCTGAAAGAAAAAAAGACAAAGACAATGCGAAGCAAAAGGAAATGGAAGCAGAGAAAAAAGCTGTAGACGCTTCTAAAGAAGAAAATACTGCCAAAGAAGAAAAAGCTGTGGATTCTGCTAAAAAAGAAGTAGTAGTAGAAACAGAAACTGCAACAGAGGAAAAAAAATAAGTGAAAAGTATATAAAATTTTAAAAAGATTGGGTATCAATAGATATCCAATCTTTTTTGTTTTAAGCAAAATAAAGTAATAACATTTAACTATATAATATTATGAGTATCTCAGCGCAAGACGTAAATAAACTACGTAAAGCAACCGGTGCAGGTATGATGGACTGTAAGAAGGCTTTGGTAGAAACTGAAGGAGACTTTGATGCAGCAATTACACTGTTAAGAAAAAAAGGACAAAAAGTATCTGCCAAAAGAGCAGATAGAGAAACTACTGAAGGAGCTGTTTTTGTACAGACTAACAGTGATGATTCTACAGGTTTTTTAATAGCTTTAGGTTGTGAAACTGACTTTGTAGCCAAAAATGATGAATTTTTAGCCTTGGGTAAGGAATTATTAAGCATCGTTTCTTCAAAATCTATCGCTAGCGTAGCCGCTTTGGAAGCAGAGAAACTAGCTAATGGAGAGAGTGTAGCAGATGGTATCATTGGTCTTGTTGGTAAAATCGGAGAAAAAATCGCTATCATAGATGCAATTTCTGTTTCTGGTGATACCGTTGTTCCTTATTTACATTCTAATAATAAGTTAGGTGTATTGGTTTCGTTAAACAAAAAAGGTGATTCCATTGTAGATGCAGGTAAAGATGTAGCGATGCAAATTGCAGCAATGAATCCTGTCTCGTTAAGTAAAGAAGATGTCCCTGCTGATGTAGTAGAAAAAGAATTAGCATTAGGTAGAGAGCAAGCAATTGAAGCTGGTAAGCCAGAAGCTATAGTAGATAAAATAGCACAAGGTAAATTAGGTAAGTTTTATAAAGACAATACCTTACTAGAGCAAGCTTTTGTGAAAGATAATTCTAAATCAGTTTCTCAAATGCTAAATGACCTAGAGTCAGGATTAACTGTTAACTCGTTCAAAAGAGTAGCTATTGGTTAAGTTTTAAGCATAAAACGAATTCTAAAAGCCATCTATTCTTATAGGTGGCTTTTTCTGTTATTTAGAACTATTCTTATTTACTTAAGTATCACTAAAAAAACTACAGTATCAGTAGCATTTTTTATAATTGTGTCTAAATTTGCCTATCCTACAAATAGGGTAAAAACATTTATAATAAGAGAAGTTAACAAATGTCTAAAATTGTAAAGCTTAAAAAAGGCTTTGACATTAATCTAAAAGGTAAAGCAACTAAAAATTTAGCTGAAGTTCAGGTAGATTTTTACGCAGTAAAACCGACTGATTTTTTAGGATTTTCTAAACCTAAGATTTTAGTAAAAGAAGGAGAAGATGTAAAAGCAGGTCAACCTTTGTATTACGACAAAAGCTTAGAAGAAGTGAAATTCGTTTCACCTGTAAGTGGTAAAGTTGTTGAAATCAAAAGAGGAGCCAAGCGTAAAGTACTTGAAATTATAGTAGAGTCTAATCATAAAGATGAAGCTATAGAAAATAAACAATATTCAGTATCTGATATTGCAAACCTATCAGCAGAAGACGTGAAATCACATTTGACGGTTTCAGGTGTTTGGCCTAATATTATACAGCGTCCTTATGCTGTTGTAGCTAACCCCTCAGATACTCCTAAGTCAATACATATTTCAGGATTCGACTCTAGTCCACTAGCACCAGATTATGATTTTGTATTCAAAGGACAAGAAAATTATTTTAATACAGGCATAAATGTATTAAAACGCTTGACAAAAGGATTTGTTCACTTAAACACAAGTGGAGATAGAGAATTGTCTAAATTGTACACTAATACAAAAGGTGTAGAGCTTAATAAAATATATGGACAGCACCCAGCAGGTAATGTAGGGGTTCAAATTCATAACATTGACCCAATTAACAAAGGTGATGTGGTTTGGACTATTACTCCTTTTGGTGTTATTCAAATCGGAAAATTCTTTACAGAAGGAAAATATGACGCTTCTAAAGTAATTGCTTTAGCAGGGTCTGAGCTTAAAACTGCTCAATATTACACTGTAAAGTCAGGTGCTAAACTAACTAATCTTCTTAAAGATAATATTAGTAGTGATGATAATGTTCGTGTGATATCAGGTAATCCACTTACAGGAGAAAAAGTTGGAAAAAATGGTTTTCTGGGATATTATCATAATCAAGTAACGGTAATACCAGAAGGAGATGATTATATCACTTTTGGCTCTTTTGTACCTTCTAAAGATCGTTTGAGTTTTCAACGTCCATTTGGTCTGTTTTCATTCTTAAACTCAAAATCAAAAGAGTACACTGTTTCAGCAAATATCCAAGGTGAACATCGAGCATTTGTTCAGTCGGGTGTTTTTGAAAAAGTAGTGCCGATGGATATATTGCCAGTACACTTACTGAAATCTATCCTTGTACAGGATTATGATGCGATGGAAGCATTAGGGATTTATGAGGTGGCAGAAGAAGATTTTGCTCTTTGTGAATTTGTAGATGCATCTAAACATGATGTTCAGGCAATCATAAGAGAAGGTATTGATTTAATGAAAAATAGTTAATTATAGAAATGGAGTTTCTTAAAAAGAAAATAAAACAGATACGCCCCTTGTTCGAAGAAGGAGGGAAGTACGAGAAGTTCTACTTCTTGTATGAAGCTCACGAGACTTTGTTCTTTCAGCCCAAGCATACTGCTGGTGCTAAAGGAGCACATATGCGTGACGCAATCGATTTAAAAAGACTGATGACTACTGTTATCATTGCTTTAGTACCATGTTTGCTATTCGGTATTTGGAATACTGGACACCAACATTTCTTAGCAATAGGTGAAGAAGTAGACTTGATGGCTAAACTTGTGTTTGGTGCTAAGCTCGTATTACCGATACTGGCAGTGTCATACGCCGTAGGTCTGGGAGTTGAGTTTATATTTGCTACTGTTAATCGTCATTCGGTTGCAGAGGGTTTTTTAGTATCAGGAATGTTAATTCCATTGATTGTGCCTGCTACTATTCCGTTATGGCAAGTAGCATTAGCTACAGCCTTCTCAGTTGTGATTGGTAAAGAGATATTTGGTGGTACTGGGATGAATATTTTGAACCCTGCACTTACTGCTAGAGCATTTTTGTTCTTTGCTTACCCACGTCAGATGGCAGGAACAATTTGGACAGATTTAGGAGATAAAATAGCTGTAGATGGTTATACTGGTGCTACAGTATTAGATTTAGCCGCTAACGGTGGTGCGGAAGCTGTATCTGCTCAATATTCATTTGCGGATATGTTCTTCGGTTATATACCGGGGTCTATAGGAGAGACCTCAGCTTTAGCTTGTCTCATTGGAGCTGTAATCTTGCTAGGTACAGGAGTAGCAAGTTGGAGAATAATGTTGAGTATGCTACTTGGGGGATTAGCAATGAGTGGCTTAGCAGAAGCTATGGGGGTAAATTATTTCGGGTCTGAAAACTTCTATTATCACTTAGCAGCTGGAGGTTTTGCTTTCGGACTTGTGTTTATGGCAACAGATCCAGTGTCTGCGGCACATACAGACACTGGAAAATGGATTTATGGATTCTTTGCGGGATCAATTGCAATACTTGTACGTATTGTAAATCCAGCGTACCCAGAAGGTGTAATGTTAGCTATATTATTAGCTAATGTATTAGCACCATTGTTTGATTATTTTGTAGTAGAAGCTAATAAAAAAAGGAGGTTAAATCGTGCGACAGTCTAACGGATATATAATAGGATTTACTCTAGTACTTACGATAGTATGTGCAGGGTTATTGGCAGGAGTTAGTTCTGCCTTAAAGGATAAGATTAAGATTGCCAAAGATAATGACAAAAAAAATCAAATTTTGAATGCTTATAAGCCTGTTTCATCAGGCGGGAGTATTTCAGATGCTTATGATAATAATGTTATAGGAATGATTGTAAATAACAAAGGAGAAGTTGTTAGCACAGATTCTAAATTAACATTTGACGTTGATATCAAAAAAGAGTTTAGAAATCTTTCTAATGCAGACAAGATGAAATTACCAGTCTTTGCTTATAGGAGCGTGGTAGATACCTCTCAAATAGCAGCTTATATCATACCAATATATGGTAATGGTTTATGGGATAAGATTTGGGGGTTTATAGCAATAGACGGCTCAGATTTGAATACTGTAAAAGGTGCAGTATTTGACCACTTATCAGAAACACCAGGTTTAGGTGCTAGAATTACAGAAAAAGTAGGAGAAGTGAAGAATGCTTTCCCTGGTCGTTTTGTAGATAAGAAAATTTATGATGAGAATGGTAAGTTCATGTCTATAAAAGTGTTAAAAGGTGATGGTAATACTGTTATTTCTGAAAATGAAGTAGACGGATTGTCTGGCGCTACAATGACTGCCAATGGTGTCAATGAAATGCTGACAAAATACTTGAAATTATATACACCGTTCTTAAATAAGAAAAGAGCCGAAGTAGAGAAAAACTCAGGAAAGAATAAGTCGGGTATAAGAAATTTAATGCAATAAGGTTATGAGTGAAGAAAAAGAAGAGCTTTTTTCGAAAAGAAGAAAAGGTTTTATATTAGATCCTTTAGCAGATGATAATCCTGTTACGGTTCAGATATTAGGGATTTGTTCAGCTTTGGCTGTAACAGCTCAGATGAAACCTACTGCGATTATGGCGATTGCTGTAACGGCAGTTGTGGTATTGTCTAATGTAGTGATTTCGTTATTGAGAAAGATGATACCAGGACGTATCCGTATCATTGCTCAGTTGGCGATTGTAGCAACTTTGGTAGCAATTGTGGATATGCTATTAAGAGCGTTTGATTATGAAACATCCAAAATGTTATCAGTATTTGTTGGTTTAATTATTACCAACTGTATTGTGATGGGACGTTTAGAAGCATTTGCAATGGGAAATAAAACATGGGATTCAGCTTTAGACGGTTTAGGTAATGGCCTTGGTTATTCATGGGTGATTCTTGCTGTAGCATTTGTACGTGAATTGTTTAGCTCGGGTAAATTGTTTGGATTTCAGTTGATGCCAGATAGCTATATAGGAAATGGCTTAATGTCTATTCCTGTAGGAGCATTTATGGTAGTAGGAATTATCATCTGGATACAACGCTCTATTAGCGGGTATACAGAAGAACATTAATAAGAATATTTAAAAAGAGGTAACTCATGGATTTATTTAATTTATTTATAAAATCTATTTTCGTAGAAAATATGATATTCGCATTCTTCTTAGGGATGTGTTCATACTTGGCTGTATCTAAGAAAGTAAAAACAGCTTTTGGTTTAGGAATAGCAGTGACCTTTGTACTGGTACTAACTGTACCACTTAACTGGATGCTAAATGAGTTTATCATTAAAGAAGGTGCTTTGACTTGGGTCTTGGGAGATAAAGCAAAAATGATAGACCTTAGTTTTTTGAGGTTTATTATGTTTATTGCTATTATTGCAGCATTTGTGCAATTGGTAGAGATGGTAGTAGAGAAATTTTCTCCAGCATTATACGGTGCATTAGGAATATTTTTGCCATTGATTGCTGTAAACTGTTCTATCTTAGGAGGGTCATTATTTATGGTGTCTAGAGAATATAACTTAGCAGAATCAACTGTATTTGCCTTAGGAGGTGGAGTTGGTTGGATGTTTGCGATTGTAGCTTTAGCAGCAATTAGAGAAAAAATTAAATACTCTCATATTCCAAAACCATTAAGAGGCTTAGGTATCACTATGTTCATCACAGGATTGATGGGGATTGCCTTCATGTCGTTTATGGGAATTAAATTTCCGACTGCAGAAGAAAAAGCGACAGCAGCTAAAGAGCTTTTAGAACAACAACAGTCTTTAATTGAAAAAAATAACGTTACAGAAGTAGTTGTAACGGACTAAAAAAAGTATAATTATTGTAGTAAATAAGAAGTCATCTGTAATCTTATAGATGGCTTCTTGTCGTTATGGTTTTTTTAAATTGTGTGTGCCCAGCATGGGCATCTTTCCTTACCGAAAGGTAAGGATTAATTTAGAGGGTGCAAGTCCCTTGTGGGCGAGAGTCGTGTCTCGAACCACTAGTAAGCTGCAAGGTGGTTTACCGT
>Ga0256845_1001983_pt1 | contig 15541 bp, 12 predicted proteins | sample RiftiametaG_FD_189101 | JGI IMG/M metagenome (GOLD analysis project Ga0256845, IMG submission 189101) | Tube worm associated microbial communities from hydrothermal vent at the East Pacific Rise, Pacific Ocean - Riftia | ecosystem: Host-associated > Annelida > Integument > Unclassified ...
GAGACGGCCCTCAAGCTCGTGCCCGCCTGGTACCATCCTCACAAGGGACTCAAGATGCTCTCCCCTCGGCAATTCCGCCGCTCATTCGCCCACTGATTTCAGTTCGATTTGACGGGGGCAACTCCACTGGCCCCGCCCCCCACCTCTTCGAATCAAAATCAATCCAACGACGAAGCCCCCGCCGCAACCTCAGCACGAAGCACCTTGGCCAAATTTCCTCTACGACCCACTCGAATACACTCGACCTCCACTAGATATGCAAGTTTGGCAAGTTCGCGGACGGCCGCCCAAGCGACCTCGTTCGCGTTTTCTCCGGGTTCGAGATGGGCTGCGAGCACCTCGAGTGTCCGACCTTCGCGGTCCGTCTTGAGATCGAATCGAGCCACCAAGCGATCGTTTAGTAGAAACGGAAGAACGTAGTATCCATGGCGACGCTTCGCGGCGGGCGTATAAATCTCGAGGCGATAGTCGAACTCAAAAAGCGAGTGGATACGTTTTCGGTTCCAAACGATGGGGTCAAAGGGGGAAAGCAACGCCGCGGCGTCGATCGAACGGGGTCGTTTCGCGTCCGGATGCCGATACCCGTTTTGAGTCCAGCCCTCGACTTCGCAGCGAAGGAGACGTCCGTCTTCGACCAGCGCTTCGAGACGGGCCTTTCCGGGTCGCGGCGGAAGACGAAAATAGTCGACAAGACAGTTCGCGGTTGCGATTCCATGTGCGCGTGCAGAACGAACGAGAAGCTCATCGAAGGACTGCTCGACCGAAGGTGTCGGTCTCGTACGAACGGCTTCGGGCACGATACGTTCAAAGAGATCGAATTCCTTGCCGAAGCTCCGGTTTCGACGAATTCCTAGCTTTCCGATTCGATAGAGCCAATCAAGCGCGACGGCCCCACCCGAGCGACTCCCCCACCATGTTCCCGAGCGTGGTCGAGGATCCGAAAGCGCCCGTGCCCCGAGTGGCCCACGTTCTTTCACCTCGGCCAAGACAGCCTCGATATACTCGGGCTCTCGCTTCGCCATCGCATCGAGGTGCTTCCATGTCGCGCCTTCTCTCGCGCGGGCCTTTGACCAGCGTAGCCACGGCTCGGTTTCAACGGGCAAGAGCGAAGCCTCATGACTCCAAGCCTCGAACCATTCATCCTCGTCGTAGGCAATCTCGTCCAAGAGCTCCTTTCGGTAGGGCCCCAACCGCGAGAACAAGGGCATATATTGAGTTCGAATCACGATGGGGACCGAATCCAACTGGAGAAGTTGAAGCCGTCCCATGGTCTTTCGTAGATGACGCCGATCGATGCGCCCCTTGGGTCTCGCTTGGGCGAATCCCTGTGCGGCCAACGCGATTCGCCGTGCCTCCGCCTTTGAAATCATCTCGGCCATGCTCAAACGAGCCTATCAACTTTGGCGGCGGCCGAGACCGCCAGGTTCCACTCGCCCTACGCTTCCTTGACGGCTGAGCTGTCCTTCGACGCCACCGGCTTGGTGGTCTTCCGCTCCCTGGCGATGGTCTCCGCCAGCGTCTTGGCCTCGCGAACGCTGACCGGCATCTTCGCCTTTCCGACGGGGAGCTGAAAGACGAGGAAATAGGAGTGATTCTTACGCGCATGAACCTGTTTCACCAGCCGACTCACGCCTGGTTTGTTTCTGCGAACAAGAACAAAGACGTCCTTGCAATAGAAACCCAAGTCCTCGTAGGCGGTCACGATCTCGATGTGGGTGAGTCGCTGTTTGTTGGCGCTAACCTCATCTTGGCACTTCACGACAACATGCCCGCCGCGCCGCAGAACTCGATGCGCTTCGATGCCGGCGCGTAGGTAGAGGTCGGTCACGGCATCGTGCCACTTGGGCTGATCGGGCCTTTGCTCCCCCGTGCCCGTCGAATACGCCCGTCTAAAGGCGCTGTATGTGCCGGATCCGGCCTGTTGACTGGTCAATCGTCGGAAAAAGCCCTCCATGTACGGGGGATCGAGCACCACACAATCCATGCTGCCATCGGCGTAGGGCAGCTCTCGGCAATCGACACCGTCATGGTATTCGACAAGGGGCTCGCGCGACTTGGTGCTCAACACGAGATCTGAAGCGTGCAGTTCGTAGGTGCCCGGTGCGATCGACTTCCAGAACTTACCCGCGGCGAAGGTGACGTCTGCGACTCGCGCACCCGCGGGAATATGCAGACCCATCAACTGTGCGAAAAGCTCCGCATTCTCGCCGACATGGGCCGAAACGATCAGGTCCGAGGTCGCAACACCGCGTTGCGTTCGATTCGCTCTCTCCGTGGCCACGGGCGCATCTGTACCGCATGTGCCTGGACAATCTCGAATTGCCGATTCGCAGTGGTTTTCCGCCAACCGCGCGCCCACGGTCTTTTCGACCTCAGCACACCCCGACGCTGCGCTATACTGCCGCCGCTCGGAAGATAAATGCGCATCTCCCGACCAGCGGTCGCCCCACCGACTCCATACCTAGGAACGAATCCGTATGACTGACGCGAATCCCTTCGGCTCACGCACGACCTTTCCACTCGCAAACGGGGGAGAAGGTACCTTCTTTCGACTCTCGGCACTGCAAGACCGGGGCATGTGCGAGCTTTCCAAGTTGCCCTACACGATTCGGGTCCTGCTTGAGTCCGCCCTACGAAACCACGACGGGTTTCTGGTCCGCGACGCAGATGTCGCGAATATCGCTGGTTGGAAACCGACAGGAACACGGTCGGAGATCCCCTTCATTCCCGCACGCGTGATCCTTCAAGATTTCACCGGTGTTCCCGCCGTGGTCGACATCGCGGCCTGCCGCAATGCCATGGAAGAAATGGGCAAGGACCCCTCTTCGGTCAACCCCTTGGTGAACGTCAACCTCGTGATCGATCATTCGGTCCAGGTCGACTTCGACGGCCGCCGCAGCGACTCGCTGCTGCGCAACCTCGACATTGAGTACGCCCGCAACAACGAGCGCTACGGCTTTCTCAAGTGGGGACAAAAAAATCTCGCCAATTTTAGCGCAGTTCCCCCTGCGCGGGGCATCGTTCACCAGATCAACCTCGAGTGGATCGCTAGCGTCGTCCACCACAAAGCCGTCGGATCCGCCAAACACTATTATCCCGACAGCCTGGTCGGAACCGACAGCCACACCACCATGATCAACGGTCTCGGGATCTTGGGTTGGGGTGTCGGTGGCATCGAAGCCGAAGCGGTCATGCTCGGCCAACCGATCTACATGCTCGCCCCCGACGTCGTTGGCTTTGGCCTCACGGGCACTCCACGGCCTGGGGTCAGCGCCACAGACATCGCCCTGCGTGTCGTCGAACTGCTGCGCGAGAAGGGGGTCGTCGGAAAATTTGTCGAGTTCTTTGGCGACGGCCTCGATCGGCTCACCCTCGCGGACCGGGCCACGATCGCCAACATGGCGCCCGAATACGGTGCGACCTGTGGATTTTTTCCGGTCGACGACCGCGCGATCGACTATCTGCGGCTCACCGCCCGTGATCCCGACCACATCGCCGATGTCGAAGCCTACCTGCGCGCGCAGGGTATGTTTCGCACCGCAGACAGCCCCGACCCGGAGTTTAGCGACAGCCTCGTGCTCGACCTGGCCGAAGTTGAACCCAGCCTTGCGGGACCCAAGCGACCTCAAGACCGCGTCAACCTGACGGCCATGAAGCCGCACTTCGCCAAGAGCCTCACCGCCGCTCGCGGGTTCACAGGACACGGGATCGAGGCGGACCAGGTGAAGGCCCACATGGCCGTGGCCGGAAGCGACTACGCACTGCACCACGGAACCATCGTGATCGCCGCGATCACCTCCTGCACCAACACCTCAAATCCCTCCGTGATGCTCGCTGCCGGGTTGTTGGCGCGCAATGCCGTCGCACGGGGTCTCATGACCAAGCCCTGGGTCAAGACATCTTTGGCCCCAGGCTCTCGGGTCGTCACCGAGTACTACGAAAAAGCGGGAGTCGCCGATGACCTGGCAACGCTCGGTTTTGCCACCGTGGGCTACGGCTGCACCACCTGCATCGGCAACTCCGGACCCCTGCCCGAGCCGATCGAAACCGCGATCAACGAGGGCAACTTGGTGGTCGGGTCCGTGATCTCAGGAAACCGCAACTTTGAAGGCCGGGTGCACAACAACGTGCGTGCCAGCTACTTGGCGAGTCCCCCGCTCGTGGTCGCCTACGCCATCGCCGGAACCCTCGCTACCGACTTTGACACCGATCCGCTCGGCAAGGACCAAGACGGCAACGACGTGTTCTTGCGCGACATCTGGCCAAGCGATGCGCAGATCGAGACCGCAGTCGCCGAGTCGATCACCCCCGAGATGTTCGCCGAAAAATATGCGGATGTCACCGGAGAGCCCCGCTGGGACTCGATCGAAGTCGACGACTCGGCGCTCTTCGACTGGCAACCAGACTCAACCTACGTCCGCTTGCCGCCTTTCTTTCAGGGGATCACGCCCGATGTGCCGAACATTGAGTCCATCCACGGCGCGCAGGTCCTGCTCAAGATGGGGGACTCGATCACGACCGATCATATCAGCCCCGCGGGAGCGATCCCCGCCGAGGGACCGGCCGGCCAGTACCTGCTGGCCAAGGGCATCGCCAAGGCCGACTTCAACAGCTTCGGGTCACGCCGCGGCAACCACGAGGTCATGATGCGCGGAACCTTCGCCAACATCCGCATCCGCAATCAAATCGCCCCCGGGACCGAAGGCGGATACACGACCCACTTTCCCTCGGGAAAGGTCGAGTTCGTCTACGATGCGGCGATGAAATACACCGACGCGGGGACCTCTTTGGTCGTACTTGCCGGCACGCAATACGGTACAGGGTCTTCGCGAGATTGGGCCGCCAAGGGCACTCTCTTGCTCGGCGTGAAGGCCGTAATCTGCAAGAGCTTCGAACGGATCCACCGCTCCAACCTCGTGGGTATGGGTGTACTCCCGCTGTGCTTCATGGCCGGGGAGGGCCACGAGGAGCTCGGCTTCGATGGCACGGAGACCTTCGACATTCCGCTCGACAACGACATTCAGGCCCTGCAAGAGCTTGAGGTCACGGCGACCAAGTCCGATGGCAGCACGGTGGTCTTCAAGACCACGGTCCGGCTCGATACCCCCGTTGAGGTCGACTACTACCGAAACGGCGGCATCCTCCACACCGTGCTTCGCAAGATGGCGACGCGCTAGGGACCCTCTCAAGGTCAAGAGCATCACAAAAGAGAGGCCGCTCCAACGGAGCGGCCTCTCTTTTGTGCAAGTCGAGCGGGGACTATTCGCCGCGAAACTTCCCAACCCACACGGAGGCACCTGCGGTCGTGGCCTGAACGCCTGAGGCCACGGTCGCAGCGGAGGCTCCAGCTGCAACGCCGCTGAAGAGAAGGTCCGGCGGGGTCGCACCATCGGTGCTTGCCGTAAGCGAGTACATGCACATCAGCGAGTTGTCGCTTTTTACCCGAGCGATCCAGCCTTCGTACCTATCCACGTCGGTGTCCACAAGGCGGTACCCGCCGACACTCAAATTGCCATCGGAATCGACATCGATGCCGGCCAAGAACCAGTTCTTGCCGTCGCTGTTGTCTTCGTCGAGGCGCGGGTCAAAATCCTCCGGTCGAAGGTCCCATCCGTCGGCCGCCGCGCCGTCGGCCGCTGCAACCTGCTTGAGCCAGAAGGTCCGAAAGTTGCCTACGGATTCCATCGCAATATAGATCGTGTCATCGCTTGCCACCGCAACATCAACTCCGGGGTAGTTGTGCTTGGCGCCATCATTGGTCTCATAGGAAACCGCCCAGATGGCGTCTCCACCTGCCGCCGGAAATTTCAGCAGGGTCGCGTGCCGGTTCTCAAAATCAACGTACTCGTTCGCCAAAACGTAGACGATGCCGGTTGAATCCACAGCCACCGGGCCTGCCTTATCGATAGAAAAATTGTTATCTGGGGTTCCTGACCAAGTGCTCACCCACTGCTCGGCGCCATCGGCAGCCGCACAACTTCGTACCCAGACATCGTCATCCCCAGCGGCATTGCGAACCTGCCCCGAAACAATAATGTCCCCGCTCGGAGCGACCACAACACCCGCACCGAGGTCATCGCCGCCATCAAGGTCGCCGTCGTGAGTGATCGCCCAGATCTTGGCGCCATCCGCCCCAGCATAGAGCCCGGCAAGAATGTCGGTCCCATCCGTTCCTGCGGTCTTGCCGACGATCGCAATATTTCCAGTCGCATCCAACGCCAGATCGGCGACGGAGTCGTCGCCTGTGTTGTCGATCATCACCTCCCACACCTGGGTCCCCGTGTTGTCGTATTTCGCCAGCCAAATGTCGATGTCAGCAGCACCCATCTTGTCGGACGCCGTATAGACATTGCCATCACTGTCCGTCACGGTGTTGACGCCATTGATGTAGTTCGCGTTCTCGACCGATCCCACCGCTTGCCACTCGACACGGCAGATGTGCTCGCAGGTATCATTGCAGGTGTTGACATCGCTGGCATCCGCACCGTCCGGATCTCCGTCGTTGTCCCCGTCGCAGTCTTCCGTACCTGTCCAGACGTAGCCATCACCACAAGCCGCCTCGGTGCAATCGTCGAGACAGGCGCCATTGTTGCTGTTGTCAGAGCCTTCGTCACAGGCCTCGCCTTCGTCGACGTTTCCGTCTCCACACGAAGGTGCAGCACTCGTCTCGCCGGTATCACCGGTCTCACCGGTCTCGTCACTGCCTTTGTTGTCGTCGGTGTCCGTGGGATCTCCAGAGGGTTGTTCGTTCGAGGAGTCCGTCTCCGTGCCCGAGTCCGTCCCTTCCGCCTTCGTATCGCCTGAGTCCGAGCAGGCGGTCGCTGCCAAAAGAGAAAAACCCAGGGGGAGTGTCAAGATGCTGCGTCGCATGAGCGAAAACGTATGTCGCCGCTCTTCGCTAGTCAATTTTCATCCCACGAACGCTCGGCTTCCCGGGAAGAATTACAGAATCGCTGCACAATCCAAAGCCTAATGGCCGCAAAAACGACCCTTTCAGCGACCAAATGGCTCTTTTAGCCCGTTCGCAGCCTGAAGACGATTTTCCGATTTAGCCATGATCAAGGCGGTGCTAACTTGTCGCGTGCGTCTTATCCGGTGCTTTCTTCCCTGTTTGCTCTCCACGACACTCTTGATCGCCGTCGTTCGACCCTCGATCGCCGAAGCCTCAACCGTCGCCGAAAGCGACGTTTCTGGGGCCGAAAAGTTGTGGAAAGAGGGAAAGATTCACTTCGAGACCGCCGACTATGAAGACGCCGTTGACAAGTGGAAACAGGCGTACGCCTTGTTGCCCGACGCCGAAGAATCTCGGGCCATGCGCCACGCTCTTGCCTACAACATCTCCGAAGCGCAGGCGAAGGCTTACGAGGTCAATCGCAATCCAATGCACCTTCGAAAGGCGAAGGTCTTGCTTGAAGACTATCTAGAGCAGCATCGATCGCTCTACGGAGACGTCCCCGAAGCCCTTGCAGAGCGGACAAAAGTCGGTGAACGACTACGAGAGGTTGAGGCGATGATCCAGCAGTCCGAGGCGCGAGGCGAAACTGCGGCACTGGGGTCGAACCGCAGCCATGACACACAAACGATCGAAACCGCGTCGGTGCTCGTCAGTACAGCTCCCGCTCCGCCCGCCAACAACCTGACACCCCGCCAACAACGGGCCAAAGAGATCAAACAAAACCCCCAACTAAAGAGCGAGTACTCCAAAGCACGGAGCCGCATTGTCGTGGGATCCATATTAACAGGCATCGGCACCCTCTTTGGGATCGTCGCCGCGTCGGCCCTGATCAGCTACATGCGCATGAAAAATGGTTCGCTCGAGACCGTCAACGCCGAGACCGGCGACGTCATCGATGAGAGCCCACTGATGGGCGCGACCGCTGCGGCGACGGGATTCATTGCACTCGGCATGATGATCCCAGGCGGCATGTTGCTTGGCCGAGGCATAAAATCACGTCGAAAACTGCGCCCGCCACAGACAAACGCCACTCTTGGACCTTGGTTCAGCACGCGCGGCGGCGGTCTCGTCGGTCAGGTACGCTTCTAGCTTCTAGCTTCTAGCGCTCCCAAGAACTTGGAGAGCATGCCCTCCGTCCTAGTCGAGCAGGGCCATCAACTCGTTGCGAGAGATCTGTTTGGCCTGGCTTGCATCGCCCACCGCAACGTCCGCGAGACGCCGTTTCCGATCTTGCAGGCCCAAGATTCGTTCTTCGACGGTGTCGACCGCCACCAGCCGGTGCACAAAAACGGGGTTGTCCTGCCCGATGCGGTGGGCTCGGTCTGCCGCCTGATCTTCAACCGCCGGGTTCCACCAGGGGTCGAGTAAAAACACATGATCCGCGGCCGTCAGGTTCAGCCCGGTCCCTCCAGCCTTGAGCGACAACAACATGACTTGCGGTCCGTTTGGATCTTGAAATTCGTTGACCACTCCGCCCCGATCACGGGTGCTTCCGTCAAGACGGTTGAAGGAGATTTTCGCCGCGTCGAGGTGGGGCTCAACGAGATTCAACAGCGACGTCCACTGCGAGAACACCAGGGCCTTGTGTCCCTCTTCAACGGCATTCGACAGTGACTCCAAAAGCAGCTTGATCTTCGAAGAAGCCTCGCTCGCATCGAGTTTTCCCTCGCCGAGGGTCCCGGGGAGCAAGGCGCCATGGCACGCGGCCTGGCGCAGCCGTAGCAGAGCCTCCAACATGGCCAACACGTTGTTGCCCGCGCCGAGCTTCTCAACGACGGCCTGTTGAGTGGCCACTCGAACCGCGTCATAGACCCGGCGCTCTGCGGGCTCCAGCTCACATCGCAACACAAGGTCTGTACGTGGTGGCAGCTCCTTGGCCACGTCTTTTTTAAGGCGCCGGAGAACAAAGGGCCGAATCCGCTCTCGCAAGCGAACCGCAACTTCCGTCTGTCCTGCTGCAATGCCCTTGACGTAGCGCTCTTGGAAATCCGAATATCCTCCCAGCAAGCCACGATTCATGAAGTGGAACTGACTCCACAGATCGTCGAGGTGATTCTCGACAGGGGTGCCCGTCATGGCCAACCGGAAGCCGGCGTCGATCCGATAGGCTGCCCGCGCCACCTTGCTCGAAGGGTTCTTAATGGCTTGTGCCTCATCGAGCACAGCGCAGTCCCAATGGACCTCGGTGAGTTTGTCGATATCGATCCGCAGGATCGCGTAGGTCGTCAAGGTGAGATCTGCGTCAGGGTCCAAACTCCGCTGGGGACCGTGGTAAATTGCGACTTTTAAATCAGGACGAAATTTCTGCGCCTCCGAAGCCCAGTTTTGCAGCACCGAGGTCGGAGCGACGACCAAGCAGCGGCCACGCATGACACACAGCGCCTGAATCGTCTTGCCGAGACCCATGTCATCCGCCAAAAGACCGCCAAGCTCGGCTCTCTGTAAGAACGACAACCAGTTCACACCGAGGATTTGGTAGTCACGGAGGTCCGCTTGAAGGTCTGACGGCAACTTTGCCTCGGCGATTCCCTCGAAATCGTCCACCAAGGCGCGCAAGGCATCAAATCCCGGGGGCGCTGGTTGGTCCAAAGCGGCACACAGCGCCGCCAGATCGGGCAGGGCCATGGTGGGGGTCTTTTTGCCCCCGCCTTGATGCTCGCGGGCCGCCATCAAGTCTGCAACCAGATGACCGTGTTTCTCAAGCCAACCGGCTGGAACTCGGCCGAAGCCACCATCGAGCAGGGGCGCGAAATCTTCGCCCTCTCGCCATGCCCGGACAACGGCCACCGCATCGGCTCGACGGCCCCCCGACACCCGCGCTCCCCCCGACGAGACGGACTCTCCTCCGTCTTGCTGATCGTCCGGCGCAAACCACAGGCTGAAACTGCCATCGTCCATGACCTGCAGTTGGGGCTCAAGTGGCGAGGTTTCAAAAAAGTGCTCGTGGTCGTTGCCGAGCATGCTGACGGGTATCTGACTCGCGTCACCGAGTTTCTTGGCCAAGAGAATCGCTTGGCTGCCGCTCAGGCTTGTTCGTACACCCGGCTCGAGACCGAATTCATCGCGCAAACGCGCAACAAGAAGCTTCTCGAGTCGCGCGTTGCGGATCGGGACCTCCGCGTCCCCCAGTAGAGTCAGGCGATTGCCGTCGAGCCGTGCGACCGCAGGATCGCCATAGACGACCGACGCAAGCACCTCTAGAGAATGCCCCTCGCGGACCGTATCGAGCTGCAAGCGCGGCTTGACCGACTGGCTGCCCGGCAGGTTCGCGGTATCGATCTGCACCGGAAGATGCCGCTTAACCGCGGGAATAATGCTGCCGACCAGCTCACCGACGTCGCGCTCGTCGAAGACTCGACCCCGACGAAGCATGTCGAATTCTCGATCGGCCAGGCCATGGCGACCGATCGGTGAGATGACATCGGCAATGCGCACCACACCGTTGTCGAAGATCTCATTGATCATCGGGTCCTGTTCGAGACGAGCGACAAACCCTCCGCCTTTTACGTCATCGACGCGCATCCGCAGTCCGGACTCGGCACCACCAATCCGCACGATTCGACCTTCCAAGCGCAGATCCTCGACATCTTTGAGCGCCCGCAGAAGCTTCTCCATCGCGCTCGGCGCCAATGCCGCGCCGTCGGCTTGCGAAAAATTCTTCTCGAAAGCGAGATCGACCTCGGTAATGTGAATGCCGGGCACGTCCCGCTTGCTGATCCGAGCGGCCAGCGACCCGCCAAGCGACTGCTCCTGTTCGCCTCGCACAAGCACTCGCGTCAAAATGAGGGGTCCGCGACGCCCCTGCAATCGATAGCCCACGTGCGCCTGTTTCTCGGCGGACTCCCCCGGGAGTTCCTTGCCAGCCTTGCGGGCCCGCTTGAGGGCGATCGCGGCCGCGGCAACATGCACACAAGCATCGAGGCTGCTGCGGCACGAACACGACCACTCTTCATCCTCAAGATACAGAAGAACCGTCGGGGCCACCGCACCAGCCTTGGCTCGCACGCTGAGCGTAACCTCGTCTCCCCGCGTCTTTTGGCCGACAACCGCATTGCCCCGGGCAAGCTCCACCCCACGCGACCATGTCGTCGCGCTGCAGGCCTCCCGTACGGCAGCGAAGAGTTCCTCCACGCAACGTGGATAGGGCAAAGCGCAGCCGCGGGCAAATGGTTGTCAAACTGAACCGTGAATCGGGCCCGGCAGGCTAGATCCACGCATCCACGAGCGTCTTTTCCGCGAATGCTGGTGGTCTCGCGGCTTGGGCGTAGGCGGCCATGCCTACCGAGCGGGTCGAGACGGCCACGTCATCCCGGGCCCCGAGCGCGCCAGACTCACCGTCCGGGACCGACGTGCCCTCCTCATCGTCCCCAGACGCCTCCTCGCGCTGGGCCGCGGCCATGGTCTGCATCGCCTGCGCCGCGACGGCACGATCCTGTCCTGAGGGCGATGCCGGAGACAAGGCGGCAGCCTGAACCGCTCGCATCTTGTTGATCGTTGCGCCGGAGTCCCCCGAGACCGCCGAGACATCGATCGAAACCTCGCCGCCAACGGCGTATCGCTGGCCGTCCGGTCCAACTTCATAGCTGTAGGTCGGACGACCCGCATGGGCGCCGCCCGCGGCCGCGTGGGCATTTTCGTGATCCCGTACTTCGCGATCGCGCGCCTTGAGATCGACAACAACCTCTTCTTGTTCCTGACTCAGCTCTCCAGGATCTGCAGCCTCGCCACCGCGGCTTTCTTGTGTTTGCTCAGTATCAGTATCGCCACCCAACAACGCTGCGGCGGCCCGTTGCTCAGCCTGTGCCGCCCTATCGAGAGCCTCTTGTGAGAGCTCAACAGAGTCTTCCCCCGCGCCGAATCTCGTTTCTTCGGTCTCCGGGGACTCCCCTTCGACCTTCGCCCTGCGCTCGACTCGGGCCACAGCCAACGCCGCTCTCTGCGCAGGTATTGCTGTTGGGCCTCGATTCATGCCGCCTCCGAACGAAGCCCGAAGGCTGGCATTAACTCCCGAGATCATCTCCCTGTTCATCGGCAGCGGGCCCCCCGACTAAAGCGAGGCAACCCACCAAGCGGGAGCTGTTTTGCGCCACTGTCGCGGGGCAATCCTGAAGAACCCCCCCGGGCTGGTAGAGTCCCGGCCGTGGCCACGCGAACCATCGTCGACTCCATCTCTCAGGTCGAAGCTCCCCCCAAAAACCGCGTAGCGCTCGATGCGAAACTCGATGCGTTGAGGACGCGTTTCCCCGGCGCCTTTGTCGAGCGTTACCTCGACGCCGTCCCCGAGGTGCACAAACGGGTCTACATCGCCGCGGGTGCCGCTGTCATCGGCCGAGTCACCCTGCATAGCGAAGTCAGCGTTTGGTTTGGATGTGTACTGCGTGGCGACGTCGCCGAGATCGAGATCCGCGAGCGTAGCAACATCCAGGATGGGTCCGTCATTCACCTAGGGGACAACGACCCGACCTTCGTCGGTGAAGAAGTCGTCGTCGGTCACCGAGCGGTCCTCCACGGATGTCACGTGGAGGGCGGGTGCCTGGTGGGCATCCAGGCGACGATCTTGGACGGCGCACACATAGGCCACGGCAGCGTGATCGGGGCAGGAAGTCTGGTGACCGCGGGCACAAAGATTCCTCCCTTCAGTCTCGTCTTAGGGACTCCGGGTCGTGTGGTGCGGACGCTCACAGCAGCGGACGAGATCTTTCATCGAAAGCTTGCGGGCAAATACTTGCGGCTGGCACACAACCATAGCGAAGGCTGAGGACAGCCGACTGCGGTTTTCGCGGCGATTGTGAGCCCGTCCCGGCTCCCGTAGCCTCCTCCCATGGTCGCTCGCTCCGCTTCGAGGCCCAACCAGCAGAATCCAGGCCGCCGGCTCATCGCTCGACGGACGCTGCTCGTGCTCGGCGCCGCTGCCAGCTTGGCGTGCACAGGTGGCTGCGAGTCCCCCGAGCGTGACGAGAATCGGGCCCATCCCACACCCGAAAAAGCGAAGGCGCCCACGGCGGTGCCGCCCGCAACGGTGCCGCCCGCAACAGTCACAAACAAGCCCACACCGCGGCCCACCGTAAATCCCCCGCCGGCCCCTGAGGGCACAATCGCTCTCAAGGCGGCCCAGTGGATTTACGTGCAAACTTGCGAACGCGCCGCAGCCTGCCCTGCCCTGCTCCAACCTGTGGGCGAACAACACTGCCGACAACTAAGCCATGGAGGCCGCGACAACTGGCGCCTACCAAGTCGGCGCGAAGCTGAGGCCTTCGCTGGAATCACCCACCTTCGCGCCGCCGAGGGCTATCACTGGACCCGTACCCCGTACGACGAAGATATCGAACAAGTGTGGATCGTCGACCCGGCGGGCGCGCAGCCGACAACGCTTCCTCGCACCCGCAAGCCACTGACCGTCCGCTGCGTCAGCGAAGTTTGAGAAAGACTATCTCGGACGTCCCCAGGCAGATCGAGGCCGAGCCCTAACAACGATCTGCTACTCTTCGCTGGTGACTCGAAGCAGGCCCACGCCGGTGCGTCAACAACGCTGGATTTCGGTCTCTTCCCTGGCGCTCACGGCGTTGGCGGCAGTTATCATGGTCTCATGCGTCGGCGCAGCACCTCACCCCACCGCGAGTGACGACCCCGCCCCACCCTCCTCGCGCGACGGCAGCGAGACTGGAGAGCCCGCACCCATCTACGCCGAAGGCCAACGGTGCTCTACGAGCGACCAATGTTCAGGCGATAGGGTCTGCGTGGCCCCCTACGACAGCGCTGCGGACAGTCCACTCGGGCAGGCCATCTGCGTTCCGAACTGCGTGAAAAAATACGATCTTCGACGTTTTTGTGTCGACGACGTGGGCTGCTGTGGGCCCCTTGGCTGTTCGCTCGACGGCCTCTGTGAGCCGGTGAACGAGCCTCCCAGTCCGGATCCGAGGGACAGCGAAACCGACGAATCCGACTCCTCCGGGGCCTAGTCTACACATTGAATCCGAACAAACGACATCGCCCCTTTCCAGTGGCCCGTAGGACACGAGAAAAAGGCGTTGACGGTTGAACAGCAGCGGCATGTTGATACCGCTACATCCGGGCCGTCGGCAACGACGAGCCGGAGATTGGGAGCACGGCTAGTCGTCGAGCGGCTCGACCATGTCTTTCACAGCTTCAAATTTTTCGCGCAGTTCACGTTCTGCGGCGATCCAGCTCTTCGCTTGGACAATGAGTTCGGGATAGCCTTTCACGCAATAAGTTGTGAGGCCGTTGTTGGTGGTACCTTGAGCGATTACGGGTGGCATGGGCAATGTGGACGCCCAGTAACACCATCGGGATCCTCTTGTCCAATCCCACCGCGGAGCGCGGATGCACCGCGCCTCGATCGCAAAGACCAAGATCTCCTTAGTCGGCGACCTCGAAGATCGCCTCGATCTCCACGGGGATCGAGAGTGGCAAGGATGCCATACCGGCCGCGCTCCTTGCGCCCATTCCAATCTCATCCCCGAACACTTCCACCAACAGATTGCTAAACCCATTCAGCACCTCAGGGTGATCCCGAAAACCGGGAATGGCATGGACCATCCCATACACCTTCACCACTCGGACAACCCTATCGAGACTGCCGAGCGCGGCGCGAACCGTGCTCAACATCCCCAGAGCCACCAACCGAGCGGCCTCTTGCGCTTGAGCAAGATCGAGCTCATCCCCGACTCTCCCTTGAATAAAAGTCTCGTCGGGGCGCATCGGACCGTGGCCGCTCACAAAAAGTAACGAGCCCGTTCGCACTGCAGACTCGAAGGTCGCCGCGGGCTCGGGAGGCATTGGAAGCTCGAGACCCAGATCCTTGATTCGTTGCTCAGCGCCCATCGTCGAACCGTGATTAGCCTCGTCTCCTATGGCTTGGCAAGTGGTCACGGATCCTCCCGCGCCGCAACAATCGCGTCCTCCGCACCACCGACTTCAAAGACTTGGCGCGATGAATTCATCAAGGCTGGTGAAGCGGACCTCCAAACTGAACGTGAAGCTCTTCTTTTTCCCACCCGTCGACCCCAGTCCGACGCCACCCGCATGATGCCCAGCTGTACCCAGACGGAGGGCCGGCGAACACGACGACGGGATGCGGCATGCTCTGGCCCGCAAACGTTTTCGATCCAAAGACTGCGGATGCGATCCAGTCCCATTTTCCAGCGAGCGGATCACTCTGGCCTCCGATGCCGTCGCTTCCCATCATCGAATTCATGGGTCCCACAATTCAAGACTCAACACATGGTCGTGAGAGCCAATGCCGCAACTCTTTCTCTGGCGCTTGTGTTGCCCCTCACAGATTCTCTCGCCCCCGTCATCCCCCCATCTCCGAGAGGAGATTGATCCCACCAGGCGATACGGATACCGTAAAAAAATGAGAATTCGTAAGAACTCGATCTCTTGGATTCTGTCTGTTTCTTGCTGCCTTTCGATGGGTTGTTTCAACGATGATTCCAACTACTTGGACCCGTCTGACAACGGCGACGGCGATGGCGACGGCGACGGCGATGGCGATGGCGATGGCGACGGCGACGGCGACGGCGACGGCGATGGCGATGGCGATGGCGATGGCGATGGCGATGGCGA
>Ga0256845_1001985_pt1 | contig 15526 bp, 10 predicted proteins | sample RiftiametaG_FD_189101 | JGI IMG/M metagenome (GOLD analysis project Ga0256845, IMG submission 189101) | Tube worm associated microbial communities from hydrothermal vent at the East Pacific Rise, Pacific Ocean - Riftia | ecosystem: Host-associated > Annelida > Integument > Unclassified ...
TATCATGATGGCTTTATGCCTGTTCTGCACTGCCTTGCTTGTCACCAGGAAACGATGAAATACAGCAAGGAGTAAAACCCGCACGCAGTGCGCTAAGTTCATTATCCTAAGTTTGGTAGGCCCAGAAATTGCGCTCTGTGACGTAACAACATGCTCCCCACTTTGTACTGGAGAACCATGACTCTCTTTCAACTGAAATGACCTGGAAGACACTATTTCCGACGGAACTTGATCTCCTGCCATTAATCGCATTGGTACAATAAGAAGTAAAGTCAATGTCAGGGTTTTAAGAAAGAAAGCAGTTTTTGGTAAAATCATTATTTAATCCATCATGGTACGATGACGAGAGCCTGTCTGTTATGCAGAGCATCTTTAAGTTGTTGTGAATAAAAAATCACTAGTTTTGTAACATAGATTCACTGATGATTCAAAATAAAATCATCAATATTTAAAAGGATATTTTTTATGCAACAAGCCAATATTCTCCAATGAACAATTGTTAAAACTGAGAAAAAAATGAGTCTGCCTGCCTACATACATAAATCAGATCACCTCGCCCAAAATTTAGTGCTTTATTCCGTAATTACTGTCAAAAAAACAGGTAAGCACCCAGAAAGACAAGGGCATAGTGTGCTTTTTACATGAACAGTTTCACCATTTTTGCACTGCATGGGTACGGTTACCCGACTCTGATTAGACATAATTTTTCGCATGGTTGACCAGCTACTGTAGTTTCCTGTCTGCTTCAGTCTAAAGCGAATCGCATGAACCAGATGATACGCCAGAACAGTAATGAAAAGGTGGCCTGACACCCGTTTGGCAATCTGATGATAAACCGGGCGTAAGCCAAGTTCAGATTTCCCCCAAACACATGGCTGTATAGTCCTTATGTTTTCACATTTTTTGCTTCTAACAGAATGTGGCTACACTGATGGAGCGAATTTTGCGAAGTACCCTTCGACCAAGGCAGTCTTAACGTCCAGCGAAGGGCTCCTGATTGCAGCAAAAACAGAGGAATTTCGTTCAACGAAAGTATAATTCCTGGTTGAAAATGATATCAGGGGTAACCGACATAGGGAATATCAATGTGACTAACGGTATCATTTTCTAAAACGGCTTCACCCAGATTGGGAGAGAGTTCAAATCGTGTTTCATCATGTGCAATCAGATAGGTATGTGACTGGCCATTTTGTGTTACCTTGCATGCTGTCCAACTTGCTGGAACCTTTGTGTAGACTGTTAACTCCCCATCATACAAATCAACCTGGTTCATTGGAGCCGACACTGCTATTGTTGGAATGGTGAGATCAATTCGAATTTGAGACTCGTTCGCAGTAAGAACGGTAATCACTCCGTTGTCTCTTTCGACTTCGTACTTCCTTGCTTCGGCATATCCCGCAAGCCACATTTTTTGAGCGATCAGCTCGTCGGGATCAATAAGATAGTCAAAGAATTTCAACAGTTCGGTTTTTTTCACCGCACCGGTGCCACCGTCTTTGCAGTCAGAGACAGCAGAAGATTTATTATAAGCCGATCTAAATCGACATGATGCCCACGCCTGGTATTCGTTTTGATAATCGGGATCGTTTGGTTGGGGCTCAGTCCCACAGTCTTCAGGTGGCAGATGGGTGCAGGTGCAGGTTTCAATATAAGAAGACCAATATGCCGGATTAGGGTTACCATTGTTCTGATCATCACAGATGCCATGAAAATGAATGCTTTGTAGGTTCGTCTGAAAAGTATTGGCCTTGATAGCGATTTTCATTTCTTCAAAAGGCATCGCTTTGTAAAAACCGGTGCTGTATTTTCTTTCAATGAGATAGTGATCTTTCATTCGCTGTTCCCAGGCGTCACCAGGAATTGGTATATCCCAATTTGTCCCTCCCGCTCTATTAAAAGCGAGGATTTTAGGTGTTTCGATCGGTACATTATAAATATGTTCTTTAATGTAATTGGAGGCATCATTTATGGCGGCAAGCGCTTCCACCTCCGTTGCTCCACCAGCATGGTTCATCGTGTGGTTTGCAATCTCCTGGCCAAAATCAGTTACCGCACGATGCCAGACCGATGTCATTTTCAAAAATTTTGAAGTACCGGGGTTAACAAACCAGGTGCCAACAAGGCCTCTTGCTGCCATCTGGGGAACGCCATGCAGCGCATTTCCGATGGCACTATCATCAAAAGTAATTGTTGTAGCACTCTGTTTGCCAAATTTCCAATGTGCCAGTTCGCTGGTGCCTATTGCGGTATCTGTTGCAAACACCGGCTCCCAGCTAGGCATACCGCCAGAACCAGAGAGTGTTGGTGGACTACTGTTATCATTTCGCAACAGGCTTATAACTTCGGCCATGCCGTAAACATCATCACCATTTATTTCGGATATTTGATCAAATGCGACTTGCGGCTGCTGCCCAGTTAAAATTTGGAGGAGTAATATTGCGTTTTGGGAAGTATTGCTGAATTCATAGGCACCAATGTCAAAGCCATTGCCAAGCGGTCTTAAGTGGCCTTCTTTGTCGGCTTGTACGGTAGAAATTGCCGTACCTTGGTCAATGGCAGGAGAACCCTTTATCAGGTGGTAATCTCCATTGTTGTTGCCTGTGTAGAGTACAAATTGAGGATCAACCCCCCATAATTCATGTTCCTGGGCCCCAGGAGTTCCACGGGGTGTAGAGCCATCCGAATACCAAACCAGGTTGTAATCAAGAACACCTGTGCCGCTAACTATTTTTCTGGCTTCAGCATGACCGTCCACCATTATATTGTTGAGTACTTTATAGTTTGTTACATCTACAAAATGTAGAGCTGTTCCCCAGATGGGGTCGTTGAGTCGTGCCTTGAAAACATTATGATAAACAAAAATATTATTAAAAGTACCCTCGTTCATAGCGATACCAATGCTTCGATACTCAAAGATATTATTGATAATTGTTAAATCACTGCAACCGTCATCAATTGCCGATACCATCACTCCGGTTCCGCTTGCTCTTACCAGGCTGCAGCGGTTATTTTCAATCAAGGAGTGGTTTATTACCCGTGAACCGTTGTGAGCAGAACGATCCCAACTCTGCAGGCAGTCAACGTGGGGAAAATCATTTGGGTACTCAGGAGTAGCTTGGTGATTACCGGGATCTTCAACATTACCAAGATCGTGAAGATAATTTCCGCGAATGATGTGATTATCTCCAAAGACTCGGAATCCATCCGCATCTTCGCCATGAAATCCTGTAAAAGGAATCTTTGGATGGTGCTGTACTGTTGTTAAAACCTCGTTGTTTTCGACCAGTACATGGGAACCGTCAACACGAACACCCCATTGGCCATTGTGCTCCAATTTATTATTTATAACATTGCAATATGTTGAACCACCACTGATATGAATGCCTCCCTTGGGACATTCAAGAACATGGCAATTTTTGATAGTATTGTGATGATGTCCGTTTACGATAACACCATATTCACTTGCAGCAGTTGCTTCCAGGGTAAAGCCATCGATTGTGATATAATCGCCCTGCAGTTTAAAGCCTGTGGATTTGGCGCCATGTATATTTTGAGATTGAAAGACTATTTGAGTATTTGTGCCCTGACCGCTTCTGGTTATAATTACTATTTCGTTATATTCCCCATCGGCAACCAGTACCAGATCGCCCCCATTTACCGTATTGGCGGCCTTTTGCAGGGTGCGCCATGGGTTTCCACTATTGCCATTACCCTCATCATTTCCCTGTAGAGAAACAAAATAAGTGGCGGCTGTGGCGTGCAACGATGATAACAAGACGATTGAAATGTATAAAAGAACATGGATCGAAAAGAGAGATATGTTTTTCATGGGTATAATCCTCAAAATACAAAACAAGTAAACAACATTTTCATGGGAAACACCGTATCATATAAAGTCTATTATATCCAGTGGTTAATTTGTGTACCTGTCTTCGCGAAAGACCTCATTCTCTCATAATACAAAATTTTCCGTTACACTAGGCATAAAGAAATTGTTATTCGGGCTGTTGTGTGTTAGGGATGATTGATTCATAGTAAATTCAGTGTATTGCTGCTCTGGAAGCATTTGTTTTCGTTCGTTTGCATTTGTTATCGTTTTGGTATACAATAAAAACAAATGAAAACGAAAAGGGGTTTAAGTGAAGAAAATACAGGTTGGAGCACGGATTACGGCAGAAGATGCAGAGTTTTTAAATCTTCTTAAAATTAATGGTGCGAATACACCCAGCGATAAATTACGTGCCATTATTGAAGAAGCCAGGCAGCGAAGAGAATATTCACGAGATTTTGCCGGGTTATTTAGAATGACACAGGAACAGCTGGGGGCAAATATCGAAAAGATTAAGAATGCAGAATTTGAAAACGATATTCATTCGGCTTTGCTTGCCCGTATTCTTGAGTGGCTTCCTGATTTTTATGCTTTTTGTCTATCGTCACTTTCGGCAGAAAAAATCGAATCTTTTGAGGAGCTTAAAAAGTACGAAAAAGGTGCTGTTGATCGGGTTGCCAGGTTACTCGAATCTCTTCTTCATTTGGAACTCTCAAATCAAACATCAAGCTATGATCCGAATGCGCTGAGAAATCATGTAATATCATTGACAAACATTATTCAGATCATCAATAAAACCACCCAACAGGAAGGAGATACGTTATGAAAGAAAAATTAACTGGTAGAGTTGGTAGAATTATCAGTGGCGGCTTTAATGCATTACTGGATGCCGTGGAAAACGTTGCCCCGGAAGCAGTTCTTGCGCAAGCCATGAAGGAGGTAGATGAAGCTGTTGATGAGGTTCGTAGTGAGTTGGGTGCTACTATTGCCAATAAGCATCTGGCAAACTCAAGACTCATGCAGGTGAATCAAAAATGTGAAGATTTTAATGAAAAAATTGAACTTGCAGTTAAGGAAAACAGAGATGATTTAGCGGAGGCTGCAATTTCGCAACAACTGGATCTTGAGGCTCAAATCCCTATACTTGAAACGCAGATCAGTGACTTGAGCTCAACGGAAAAAGAATTAGAAGGCTATATTGCTGCTCTGCAAGGTAAAAAAAGAGAAATGAAGGAAGAGCTTCGTCTTTTTAAAGTCAGTAGAAATGAGTCCAAAGCAGTGAGTGGTACGCCTCTTGAAAAGAAGAGCAACAAGGTAGAAAATAAGGTAAGCAAGGCAGAATCGGCTTTTGAAAGAGTAATTGAAAACACAACGGGCATTTCAACCGGAATTGCAGTTACAGACAGGAAAACTGCTGCAGCATTAAATGAACTCGAAGATATGACAAGAAAAAATAGAATACAAGAGCGTCTTGCTATTATCAAAGGACAAAAAGGAAATAGTTGATGATTGATTTTTTTCTTTTGCCCAACAACACACCATTTGTTGTGGCTTTGGCAATAATGTTTGCTTTCACCATTATCGAGGTACTCTCGGCCAGCCTTGGTATGGGACTATCAGAAATGGTCGATTCTGTGCTGCCGGAATTTGATGCTGATATCGATGTTGATTTTGATGGTGTGGATTCTGGAGGTGGTGATTCTGTCGTAAACTTGCTTTCGTGGTTTCGGATAGGTGAAGTACCTGTAATAATGCTTTTTATCGTATTTTTGACGGGCTTTGGATTGAGTGGTTTGGCAGTTCAGTATGTTTCAGTTTCTTTAACAGGAATGGCTCTTCCCACCTTTATGCCGGTAATAGCCGCGGTTATTGCCTCAGTTCCGATTATTCGAGTATGCGGGGGACTGCTCGCCAATTATATGCCTAGAGATGAGACGTATGTTGTTTCTGAAGAAAGCTTTCCCGGGATGATTGCTACCATTACTCTAGGGACAGCAGAGGCTGGAAAACCCGCTGAGGCTAAACTCAAAGACAAGCATGGTCAAACTCATTACATCCTCGTTGAACCTGATAACCCTGGTGAAAAATATCGTATGGATGAGAAGACAATTATTGTTAGCCAAAACGGTTCTATTTTCAAAGTTATTTCTTCCAATAGTTCGGCTATGACAGACTAATATTAAGACTCTGCCCGATAATTAGGATTAATAATTCAATAATAATTTAATAATAAAAGGAAGTTAGCTATGGATCAGATTATTTTCATTTTTATTTATGCAGGAATTATTCTGTTTGCCCTGATGGCTATCGGTTTTGTACTGGCACGACTTTATAAACGATCTTCTAAAGAAGTCTCCTTTGTCAGGACAGGTTTTAGAGGACAACGAGTTATTCTTAATGGTGGTGCGATTGTCTTACCTGTACTCCATGAGATAATCCCTGTTAATATGAACACATTGCGCCTTGAAGTTAAAAGGGAAAATGAGCAGGCTTTGATTACACGAGATAGGATGAGAGTGGACGTTGCCGCCGAATTTTATGTCAGGGTAAAACCTACAGAGGAATCAATTGCAAATGCTGCTCAAACTCTGGGTATGAAGACCATGGCACCTGATCAGTTAAAAGATCTGGTGGAAGGTAAATTTGTTGATTCTTTGCGGGCTGTTGCCGCTGAAATGGCTATGGAAGAGTTACATGAACAGCGGGTAGAGTTTGTCACAAAGGTGCAGGCTGCTGTCTCTGAAGATTTACTCAAAAATGGTTTGGAGTTGGAGTCGGTTTCTCTCACGGGTATGGATCAGACGAATAAAGATTATTTTAATCCAAACAATGTTTTTGATGCTGAAGGCCTCACGAAATTAACCAACGATATTGAAGAGCGTAAAAAGATTCGTAATGATATTGAGAAGGATACTGAAGTTGCAATAGAAAATAAAAACCTCGACGCCAAGCGACAACAGCTAGAGATATCAAAAGAGGCAGAGTATGCCGAACTCAAACAGCAGAGAGAATTGGAAATACGTCGGGCAAATCAGTTAACAGAAATTGCCCAGGAAAAGGCACTTAAGCAACAGGAAGCCGAACAGGCTGAAATTGAGGCACAGAAACTTGTTCAACTTTCAAAAATCGCCGCCGATCAGTCGGTTGAGACAGATACAATTTTAAAAGAGCAAAATATTAAAGAAAAAGATATTAATAAAAATAAAGCCATCGAAACTGCCAAGATTGAGCAGCTTAAGACAATTGAGCTGGCAGCTCAGGATAAAGCAATTGCAATTGCTGAAAAATCGAAGGAGAAATCAATTGCTGAAGGTGAAGCTGACAAGGCTCGCGCGACAGCAGTACGGGAGTCAGAACGAGTTATAACTGTTAAAGAGACGGAAATCGCCGAGAGAGAAAAAGCTGTGGAACTTGTAATGGCTAATCAGATGGCGGAAAAAGAAGCGATTTCCATCAAAGTTGCCGCAGAAGTTGAAAAAATCGCGGCCGAAGACAAAGCCGAAGCGGTGAAAACACTTGCAACTGCCTCTGCAGAAAAACGGAAAATTGAAGCACAGGGTGATGCCGAAGCTGAAAAGTTAAAAGCTAATGCAGCTGATGTTCGATATAAAGTAGATGCAGACGGTGAAAAGGCATTAAATGATGCCAGAAACACTTTGTCTGTCGAACAAATTTCCATGCAGATCAGAATGGAACTTTTGAGGGCTCTTCCTGCCATTATTAAGGAAAGCGTTAAACCAATGGAACAGATTGATGGTATAAAAATTATTCAGGTTGATGGACTGAACAGCCATGCATCCCAAGGAGGGAGCAGTGAGGAAGGAAGTGGCACCAGTGGTAGTCTGAGTGATCAACTCGTGAATAGCGCATTGAAATATAGAGGTCAGGCACCATTAATTGATTCACTTCTTTCTGACATTGGCCTTAAAGGTAGTGACATCAATGGATTAACAGAAGTGCTTCGGGGAAGTGATACGAATCAGTCTTGAAATTCATCCGGATCAGTGCAAATTATTTGCACTGATGCTGTCGGGTTAAATAAAGGCTTCATATAAAAATGTGGAGAAAAATTTTCAGATCAGCCGTTATATCCAATTATTATCTCTTTTCTTGTTTTTCGAGAATCAGGCTGCCAATGGAATAGCCAGCGCCAAATGAGCAGAGAATACCCTTTTCGCCAGCGGTAAAATCATCGTGGTATTTATTGAAGGCGATAATGGAACCGGCCGATGCGGTGTTGGCATATTCGTCGAGAACCACAGGTGCTTCGTGGAATTCGGGTGTGCGACCAAGCAGCCCGCGGGCGACAAACATATTCATATTGATATTTGCCTGATGGAGCCACATGCGGCGAACTTGTTCAATGTTCATCCCGAAGTTTTTGAGTTGGTCTTTTACCAGGCTGGTAATAAGCGGTAGGAGTTCTTTGAAGACCTTTCTTCCCTGCTGGATAAAAAATTGATCCTGTTCAAAAAAACGCTCAAAGGTGACATCCGGTTCCACCCGGGTCAGGTAGCTGGAGTTGGTGCGGATATTATTGGAAAAATATGTTCTCAGTTTACGATCCAGTATACGGAAGATATGTGTGCCGGATGCATTTTGTTCTTTTTCCACAATGCAGGCGGTAGCGACATCACCAAATATAAAATGGCTGTCACGATCTTTGAAATTCACCTGTGGGGAGGCATATTCGGGGTTGACCACCAGGGCGCAGGTGGCAGTACCTGATAAAATTGCATCGCATGCGGTTGATAGACCAAAGGTGCCGGTGGAACAGGCAACCGTCATATCAAAAGCGTAGCCGCCGCAGCCAAGAGCCTGTTGGATTTCGACGGCGACAGCGGGCCATGGTCTCTGGGATGTTGAGGCACCGTAGATTACCAGATCGATATCTTCGGGTTGTTTTTCAGCCTGTTTCAGTGCATCGTGTGCTGCAGCGATTGCCATTTCAGCGGTAATTGACAACTCTTCATCTGCCCGGCGGGGAACCAGTGGCATCATGCGGTTTACGTCGAGAATACCGTCTTTTATCATTACGTAGCGTTGTTTGATTCCCGATGCCTTTTCAATAAATGCGCAGCTTGAATGCTGAAGAGATTCTGTTTCTCCAGAATCAATATCCTTGCTGTGTTGCTGGTTATATGCATCCGCATATGTATTATAGGCTTCGACTAATTCCTCATTGGTAATACTATGAGGAGGGGTAAAAACCCCTGTTCCACTTATTACGATATCAGACATAGCTTCCTTGTCGGTCAATGTATTGTTTTCCTCAATAAAAGTTACTGCCAGCCGGTATGTTGTACCGGCTGGTTATATCAAAAATAGTAGTTATTGTACAGGGCGGGCAGATCAACCAGCTGCGGACTCAGCTTTGAGCACTTTTTTAAGAATCTTACCGGTCGCTGTCATAGGCAGACTCTCTTTTATTTTGACAATGCGAGGGTATTTATAGACGGCCATCTGTTCTTTGGCCCAGTCTATGATCTCTTCTGGTGTGGCGGTTGTACCTTCTTTTAAGACAACGAATGCTTTGATCTCTTCACCGTGCTGATCATGTTTGACTCCGATTACCGATGCCATGGAGATGGTCGGATGGCTCATTAACACTTCTTCAATTTCTCTGGGATAGACATTGAAACCGCCCCGGATGATCATATCTTTAACCCGGTCAACGATATAGAGATAACCTTCTTCATCCATGCGGCCAAGGTCTCCAGTAAGAAACCAACCCGCATCATTAAAAGTATTCGCGGTGGCCTCTGGCTTGTTGTAATATCCTTTCATCACATTGTGTCCGCGGATACCAATTTCTCCGACTTCACCCACTGCAACTTCCTCGTCTGTTTTATCAAATACTTTTACTTCTACGCCCCAGATGGGGGTGCCCACTGAGCCGGGTTTACGCTTTTTATGGGTATGATTAAATGTTGCCACAGGACAGGTTTCCGACAATCCATACCCTTCGACAATGGGTATATTATACTTTTCCTCTATACCTTTTATTATCTCGAGCGCAAGAGAAGAGGCCCCTGATACACCAATTCGCAGACTGTTGGCAATGGCTTGAAAATCGAACTGGTTTTTCGTGTCATCATAGGTGAGAAGTGCCCAGTACATGGTTGGCACACCGACAAAAATAGTGACGTTTTCTTCCTGTATGGCACTCAGTACTGTTTCGGGGGTAAAGCGGGGGATGAGGACAAGGGTATTGCCAAGGGAAAAACCGGCATTCATCTGACAGGTTTGGCCAAATGAATGAAAAAGTGGCAACACCAGGGCGTGGACATCGTCAGGCTCCATACGCATGACATTTTGTGAGGCGATTGCGTTCATGGTCATGTTGGCATGGGAGAGTTCCGCTCCTTTGGGGAATCCTGTTGTGCCTGATGTATAGAGAATAACAGCGGTATCTTCAAAGTTTGTCTGCACGGTATCAAAGGTGGCAGGCTGTTTGCCGATCAGTTGACCAAATGTAGTCGTTTTTTCAATGGGAGAAGCTGCGGCGGGGTCTGGTGTGATCAGCCAGAAGTGTTCACAATTCTCTGTCTGCTGGAAGCCGGCCCAGCCTTCCTCAGCCATGGGCAGTTCAGGCGTGCCCTGAAAACAGAAATAGGCTTTGGCTTCGCTGTCTTTTAAATGGTAGGCAATCTCGTTATTTTTTAAAAGAACATTTATGGGGACAACGACGGCCCCCGTTTTGAGGATGCCGTAATACACCATGGGGAAATAGGGCAGGTTCAGACAACTGAGAGCGACCTTGTCTCCTTTACCGATGCCGGCGGAGGTCAATCCGTTGGCGACCTGATTGGCAACAGCATTTACCTGTTGATAGCTGAATCGTTTATCTCCAAAGACAATTGCTGTTTTTTCAGGATGTTCCTTTGCGCTGTGTTCGAGTGCTGCCGCCAGATTGAGCATAGCTATCTCCTGGTATAAGAAAGAGTGTTGACCCAAACCCTTTTTAGGGCAGGCCATGATGGAAAAAGGTTACACAATAGTTTTTTTATTTTACCTTGAAGTTTTATGTAATGTGAATTGTTTTTTTGGGGGAAACGGATTCTTTGCCCATTTTGGTAAAGAATCCGTTCTTAATCTATATATCGCGAGTATATCGAAGCATTTTGCTCTAAAAAATTGACTTTAAGGTATGGTCAATAAACTATCTTGTGGAGTGTTGCGCTCCATTATAAAAAAAGAGTGTAAGCGGGATTGTTTGTTTCTTCCTGGTACCGGTATCCCAGCTTGTCCAGTCTTTTTTCAAGGTCTTTGTCTGACCCTTTGGGGCATTCAAGGCCAATAAGTACTCTGCCGAAATCGCCTCCCTGTGCCCGGTAGTGAAAGAGGGAAATGTTGTGTTTTCCTCTTGTTGCATCGAGGAATCCTGCCAGGGCCGAAGGTGTTTCCGGGAACCAGAAACGAAAGAGTCTCTCGTTTATGACTTCATTTGATCTGCCGCCGACCATATAGCGGATATGTGTTTTGGCAAGATCGTTGTCGGTGATGTCAATATTTTTAAACCCGGCACTGCTGAGTTTATCCCTGAATTCGAATCGTTCTTTTTCGTTTTTAGTGGAGATGCCGACAAAGATATGGGCCTGTTGCCGGCTTGAGAGTCGGTAGTTGAATTCGGTGATGTTGCGGTCGCCGACCAGTTCCTGACAAAATGTTTTCAGGCTGCCTGGTTTTTCAGGAATGGTGACGGCGAAGAGCGCCTCCTGTTTCTCGCCTAAACGGGTTCGTTCAGCCACATACCGCAGCCGTTCAAAATTCATATTGGCACCAGAATTGATTGCAGCAAAGGTCTTCCCGGTGCAGCCCGTCTCATGGATATATTTCAGCAGACCAGCCATGCCAAGACCTCCTGCCGGTTCGACTATGGAACGGGTGGACTCGTAGATGGCTTTAATACCGCCGCAGAGTTCATCGGTTGTGATGCGGATGATTGTATCAACATACTGTCTGCAGATATCAAAGGGTAATTTGCCTACTTTTCGCACGGCAACACCGTCTGCAAAGATGCCGACGGACTCAAGAGAAATACGCTTATTCTTTTCAAGAGAGCGGTACATTGCATCGGAATCGACCGGTTCCACACCGATGATCTGCACTTCAGGGCGCAGGGTTTTAATGTAGACAGCAATGCCGGCAATCAGGCCTCCACCTCCGACTGGTACAAAAACTGCGTCAAGGCGTCCCGGATTCTGCCGCAGTAATTCGTCACCAATGGTGCCTTGACCGGCAATGACCAGTTCATCATCAAATGGATGTACGGGGATCATATTGGTTTCAGCCGTTACTATTTCAGCATGAATCGCAGCTTCGGAGTAGTTATTGCCGCATAGGACGACCTCGCCACCAAATCTTCGTACCGCCTCAATCTTTATTTGTGGTGTTGTCTCGGGCATAACGATAAGGGAACGCATGCCAAGTTTTTTCGCAGCAAAGGCAATCCCCTGGGCATGATTGCCTGCAGAGGCGGTAATTACGCCTCTATCCCTTTCTGGGGGAGTAAAATGGGCCAGCTTGTTATATGCGCCGCGCAGTTTAAAGGAGAAAACCGGTTGCTGGTCTTCTCTTTTTAAAAGAATGCGGTTGCGCAGTTTTACAGACAGGTTTGTCGCTTCATCAAGTGAAGTTTCTCTGGCCGCTTCGTAGACCCGGGAAGTGAGTATCTTTTTAAAGAGTTTTTGCAATGGTAGCCTGCTTTATTACCTGAGACCTTCGTTAATCTTCTGCAGGGCCGCATTGCCGGGGCAGAGGTCGGCTTCGGTCAGGGTGTTGAGAGGTCTCAGGGTTGAGTTAATAATATCGTGGGTCTCCATAATGTCCGGGTTAACATATATGAGGCCGGTGAGCAGTCTGCCCTTGTCTTTTTCGGCTTCAAGGGTGTTGACGGCTTTACGTCTGTCGGTCACATCTTTACTTGAGTCGGCCTTGTGGAGATGAATGATACTGCCATCGTGCATCATCACTTCCTGGCTGCTGCCTTCTTTATATTGGGTGATGATTTCCTGGGCAAGAGGGATAAAATCAAAGGTGTTTGTTGCCTCCACATGCTGACGTACGTAGTGGTAACTCTTTGTTGATGTTGCCGTGTTGTTAAAGGTGACACAGGGAGAGATTATATCAATAAAGGCGAGGCCGCTGTGGGCAATGGCTCCTTTGATAAGTGGTACCAGCTGCTGTTTATCGCCGGAAAAACCGCGAGCCACATAACTTGCACCAAGCTCGATTGCAAGCTCGCAGAGATCGATGGAGTTGTAAGGATTGGGGGCACCTTTTTTCCCGGCAGATCCTTTGTCGGCCGTGGCAGAGTCCTGGCCTTTTGTGAGACCGTAGCAGCCGTTATTCATACAGAAGTAGTTGAGATTGAGGTTGCGGCGCAACGCGTGGGCGAATTGGCCCATGCCAATTGATGCGGTGTCACCATCACCCGATACTCCTATGTAGAGGAGGTCACGATTGGCCATATTGGCTCCGGTGGCGATGGATGGCATCCGGCCATGAACGGAATTAAATCCATGGGATTTGTTGAGAAAATAAGCCGGTGTTTTAGATGAACAGCCGATGCCGGACATCTTGACCACCCGGTGTGGTTCTATCGATAATTCAAAGCAGGCCTGAATAATGGAATTGGTGGCCGAGTCGTGTCCGCAACCGGCGCAGAGCGTTGAGATGGCACCTTCGTAGTCCTTGCGGCTGTATCCTGCACTGTTTTTTGCAAGTTTTGGGTGTCTGAAGTTTGGTTTCTGGACGCTCATGCTTTTCCTCCCTCTGTTCCCTTCGGGCCGTTTTGCCAGTCAATATTGAGAAGTTCGCTTATTTTTTCTGTGATGAAATCGGCGGTAATGGGGAGTCCGTCGAAGTTGAGTATGGCCTGAAGTTTTCTTGGTGACAGGGCGTTTTCGGTCATAAGCACTGTCCGCAGCTGGGCGTCACGGTTCTGTTCTATCACAAAGATAGTTTCATGTTCGTTGATAAAATCAATAACTTCCTGCTGGAATGGAAAGGCTCTCACCCGAAGGGTATTGATCTTCAGACCCTGTTTTTCAAGTCGACTTATAGCCTCGTAGGCGGAATGGGTGGTGGTTCCATAGAAAATAACGCCAATACCAAAATCCGGATCTTTTATTTTTGTTCTGGGGCCGGGTGTAAGTGTTCTGGCCGTATCCCATTTGCGCAAGAGTCGATCCATTCCGGCCTGGTAGATTGCACTGTCTTCGGTGTAAGCGGAGTATTCATCATGGGAGGTGCCACGGGTAAAATAGGCACCTTTGGTTGGATGTGTGCCGGGATATGTCCTGTAGCAGATACCGTCGCCATCCACATCGAGATAGCGACCCCATTTTTCTTTGAGGTTGTCGAGATCTGTCGCAGTGAGCACCTTGCCACGGTCATATTTACGTTCGTCGTCCCAGTGGAGAGGAGCCGAGACGTGGTCGTTCATACCAAGGTCAAGATCGCTCATAATAATAACCGGGGTTTGCAGTCGTTCAGCAAGATCAAAGGCCTGGGCGCCAAACTCGAAGCATTCTTTGGGGTCGCAGGGAAAGAGCAGCACATTTTTTGTGTCCCCGTGGGAGGCGTAGGCGCAGGCGAGTATATCGGATTGCTGGGTACGGGTGGGCATTCCGGTACTGGGGCCTGCCCGTTGCACGTTGACCAGTACAGCGGGGATTTCGGCAAAGTAGGCAAGACCCAGAAATTCGCTCATAAGTGATAAGCCGGGGCCTGAGGTGGCTGTAAAGGCCCTAGCCCCGTTCCAGGACGCGCCGATAACGATACCAATGGCTGCCAGTTCATCTTCAGCCTGGATGACAGCCACTTTTCTTCTGCCACTATCTTCTTCTACCCGGAACATTTTTGAGTATTTTTCGAAGGCTTCAATCACTGAAGTGGATGGTGTGATGGGATACCAGCCGGTGACCGTTGCTCCTCCATAGACTGCGCCTAAACCTATGGCAGAGTTGCCGTCCATCAGGATATCATCTCTCATTTTATCGGTTTTACGCACCGAGAGTTTGCAGGCATCCTTGAAATGTTTTTCTGCGTAGTTGTAGCCGAGTTCCAGAGCTTTGATGTTGGGTTCTGCCAGTTTTGGTTTTTTCTGAAACTGTTTTTCTATGGATTCGGTGAGGATGGAAAAATCGAGATCGATTAAAAAGGAGAGTGAACCCACGTAGATGATATTTTTTAGAAGCTGTCTCAGTTTGGGGTTGGAAAATTCGTCGTTGCACAGCTTGGTCAGTGGAATACCGATCTCAGTGATATCCCTGCGGTTAAATTCTTCAGGGAGTTCGCGTGTGGAATCGTAGAGAAAATAGCCACCCGGCAGAACCTCCCGGTAATCTTTTAAGAGGGTCTGACCATTGATTGCAACCGACATATCAACACCACCACGTCTACCGAGAAATCCCTGTTCATTTACACGGATTTCATACCAGGTCGGCAGCCCCTGAATATTTGATGGAAAAATGTTTTTGGGGCTGACGGGCACACCGAGACGAAAAATTGCTTTGGCAAAGAGGTTGTTGGCGCTGGCGGAGCCGGAGCCATTGACGTTTGCAAAACGGACAACAAAGTCGTTTACACTTTCTATTGGGTTCATTTTTGTCCAGCCTGTGCAGAGTTATAGGTAAACTTCATCATTTCCCAGGACGATGTGGGGCATCGTTCGGCGCAGAGGCCGCAGTG
>Ga0256845_1001986_pt1 | contig 15508 bp, 13 predicted proteins | sample RiftiametaG_FD_189101 | JGI IMG/M metagenome (GOLD analysis project Ga0256845, IMG submission 189101) | Tube worm associated microbial communities from hydrothermal vent at the East Pacific Rise, Pacific Ocean - Riftia | ecosystem: Host-associated > Annelida > Integument > Unclassified ...
CGGCTCCAGGGGCTTTTTTCGCGTTCCTGAGATCCCGCATAATCGACCCTGCGATTTTTTTGAAAAGCTCGACTCCTAAGAAATTCTCAACATTAATCGCAATAAAAAAATGTCCGAGGGGATACGGAATTCGTTTCCCTTCCTCATCAAAACCGTTCAGGGCTTTTAAAAACGCCCCTCCTTGCAAGGCCGCCGACAGCACTTCGACAACGGTGGCATAGCCATAGCCTTTATAGCCCGCCGTCTCTTCTCCCAGACCTCCTAAGGGGGTCAACGCGGCTTTGCCTTTGGTCAGATCGATTAAAATTTGTTCCGTGTCAGTTCGTGTATTACCGCTTTCATCGATCACCCAGCCCGGAGGCAATTCTTTTCCGGCGCGAGCGTACGATTCGATCTTGCCTCGTTGGGACACCGAGGTCGCGCAATCGAGCACAAAAGGAAATTCTTCATCCGTCGGAAAACCAATTGTGAGCGGATTGGTTCCCAGCATATTTTCCACGCTAAAGGTTGGTGCAATGGATGGACGCGCATTGGTTCCGGTAATCCCGATCATCCCGGCTTCAGCTGCCATCAAGGCATAATACCCGGCAATCCCATAGTGCGTTGAGTTGCGCACAACTGTCATGCCCATCCCATGGTCGGCGGCTTTATCAAGGGCCATCTGCATAGCTTGCTTCGACACGACGTGTCCCATTCCATTATTGCCATCCAACACAGCCGTGGTTTCCGTTTCTTTGACGATCTCGACTGTCGTGGTGGGGTTTAATATTCCCCAATCGATCCGATCCAGGTAAATCGGTTTTAAGCGCCCAATCCCGTGCGAATCAATCCCACGTTTATCTGAGGTAATCAGCACTTCGGCAACGACCTCAGCGTCCGGCTCCGGCACTCCAAAGCACACAAGGGCATCCTTCATAAATCCTTCCAATGTCTCAAAATCCATCCAAATACAATTGTGATACGCGTCTTGATAGGCCATAAGAACCTCCTTAGTTAAAAAAGATCAAAGCGAAGACCGAACACACCAAACACGTCTGCGCTTCCATGATTGTCGCAGCATTTCCAACATGATCATTGACCTGGAGTACGAAACAGTATTTCTCAGAACTTGTCAACAAAAAGTCCATCTGAATTCATTTTCCTGCCCCAAACCGGTATCTGCCGCACGTTAGCAATGGAAATTCTTCACGCTAAATGGAATGATTTTTTGTTGCATACCAGGCCATAAATAATTCAACACTTTTTTCGGTCAATTGCGTCCCTTTGATATCCTGAATAACCTGTAAGGCTTTTTCTTCAGGCATTGATCGCTGGTAGAGGCGTTCACCCCGCAGCGCCGCATAGACATCAGCCACAGCAATAATACTTGCCCAAAAGGGAACTAAGGTCAATCCATAGGGATAACCCTTGCCATCAGGACGCTCATGGTGATAGAGTACAATTGATACGACTTCCGACAGGCTTGGGATCGGCTTGAGAATGTTGGCTCCGATCTCCGGGTGCTGCTTAATAATTTTAAATTCTTCCGGTGTCAGCCCTCCTGGTTTTAACAACACATCATCCCGGATTCCAATCTTCCCGATGTCGTGCAAACGACCGCCGATTGTGACCATTTCGATTTCTTCATGACTGACTCCTATCATGCTCGCAATGCCTGAAGCAATTTCGGCGACCGCTTCCGAATGACCTCTGGTATACGGGTCTCGGGCCTCCAATGCTGAAATCAGGCTGGCAATGCTGGCGAGCATGAGAGTCCGCTCGGTTTCAAGACGCTCACGCTCTTTGAGAAGGATTTGAAACTGATCGGACAATAAGCGTTCGACCAGGATCACGACCTGATCAACATTAAACGGCTTAACCATATAGGACGCTGCCCCACGCCGAAGAATACGTTTCATGTGGCCGCGATCACTAATTGTACTCATGACCACAAAAGGAATCGACGCATATTCCTGCTGATCGCTGGCATGAAGCGCATCGCAGAACTCAAAGCCATTCATCACCGGCATATCAAGATCGCTCAAAATCAAGTCCGGCTTGCATTGTTGCACGAGTTCATAGGCAATCTTCCCGTTTTGGGCTGTCACAACCTGAAATCCAGCTTTTTCCAAGCCCTCTTTGACCAGACGACAGACCAGCCGGGAGTCATCAACCACCAAAATCAGTCGTTCACGATGGAAACTAAATTTCGATAAAACCTCCTTGATGGTACGTAATAATTTCGTTTTGGCCTCTCGTTTTGGCACATACGCCCACGCTCCTGCCTGGAACCCCAAATCAATGTCGCTGTTCGAGTCAAAGGCGCTGACAATAATCACCGGGATGCCACGAGTCGTCGAATTTTTTTGTAACGTTTGGCACAATTCTATGCCGTCCATTTCCGGCATATCAAGGTCAGTGATGATTAAATCAAACCCCTGCTTCTTCGAGAATTGCAGACCTTCCTGTCCATTTTGAGCTTCGGTAATGGTAGCGTGTAACGGCTCTAACAGTTCTACAAGTCCTCGGCGGGTTGACGCACTATCTTCAATCATGAGAATCCGAAGAGTGTTCATACTTTTTTCCTAACTTACAATCCACAGCGTACAACATCGTGCAGTCGCAAAAGCCCAAGACAGTGGTGTTGCTCATCGACGACCGGCAGGACACTGATTTGAGACGTACGATTTTCCATCAATTTTAACGCATTATAGGCCAGCTCGTCAGGAGGCACAACAATCGGCAGAGTGGTCATAATATGCCTTGCCTGAAGAGATTCTAATTCCGCAGGTTTGGTTTTCTGTACCCATCGACGGAGATCCCCGTCTGTGATCAACCCGACGAGATGCTCCGCCTCGTCAATAATATTCACCGCACCCATCCCTCCCTTCGTAACAGTACCGATCACATCTATCCAATGGGCCTGGGGCAAAAGCACCGGATTCTCTTCACCACTGTGCATGAGATGGCGTACCTTGAGAGTCAAACGTTTTCCAATCCGTCCAGAGGGATGATTTGCAGCAAAGTTGTACGTCGTGATCTGTTTGAGCTGCATCAACATCATCGCGAGCGCGTCCCCCAACACCAGGGCAACTGTTGTACTGGTTGTCGGGGCAAGATTCAAGGGACAAATCTCGCGATCAATCGTGGCATTCATAATGACATCAGCTTGCCGGGCTAAGCTTGACTTAAGATTGCCAACAATGGCAATAATGGGAACATGACGCTGTTCCAGGTGAGGAAGAAGTCGAAGGATTTCCTCAGTTTCCCCGCTATGACTTAACACGATCGCCACATCCTGGTCTGTCACCACTCCTAAATCGCCGTGAAGGGCATCACAGGGATGCAGCGCAAGCGCGACTGTACCAATACTGCAAATCGTTGCCGCAATTTTTTGTGAGACAATCCCAGATTTCCCCACCCCGATCACGATCACTTTTCCCGTACACTCGGTTAACAAATTCAGGGCACGCTCAACGTGCTCCGGCTCCAGTTGAGCAGCAACTCGATCAATCGCATCGGCTTCGGCGGCAAGGTATTCAACAAGTTGTGTGGTAGATGTTTTCGGAATCATACCGGTTCTACGAACAAGCGTTGGAGTTCATCAGGCCAACATGGACGTCCTCGCTTGTTCATAGCAGCAATGATAATCTGCGCATGCAGAATAATTTTTTGTGTCTCGTGAAGGTAAATGGTATGACGAAATACAAGACGGACTCGTGAAAAGCGTTCCAGAGTGGTCCCCACGACAAACGCATCCCCACTCCGAAGCGGAGATTTATAATCAAGCTCAGCCCGCACGACAACAAGGTTAATCCCCTGTTGCGCCATGTTAACGACATCAAGTCCCATGTGTTTGGCAAATTCGTGCCGTGTATGCTCCAGATAGTTGAGATAGACCGCATTATTGACGATCCCCTGAAAATCACACTCGTAATCCCGGACGTGAAACAGTAATGAATATTGGAAATTCTCCATATAAACACATTCGTGATAAAATATATTCCGTTCGCCACGCGGGAACCCCCATGGCACATTCGACAAAAGCTGCTGAAGCAGATTTTCCCTGACTCAGCCTGATTCCATCAGGCTTTGCCACATAGCCGTGCGATTCATCGCATGATGGAATTTAAGTACCAGGATACCGAATATTACTATCTTGTAAAGATTTTTTTGTTGTTGAAAAATTTTACGAGAGGTAAAAACGGCGAAAAGCAGGATGAAAAGTGCCTAAAATACTTGGAGTACTTATTCAGGCACTTGAAGTACTCCAGGCACTCGAAATACTCGAAGTACTCCAGGCACTCTACACACGTTACGCAGGAAAATTGCAACGCGGATAGTGTGCGCGCTCGTTCCCAAGCTGGAGTTTGGGAACGAGAGAGGGCAGGGATAGGCCGACGCATGGCGTAACTTAGTCAGGAGCACTGCTTAATGCGAAGAACCCTTCCAGGTTTCTACAAGTTTGTCCATTGCTGCAATCAGTTCCTGCTCTTGCCCTTTCTCAATCACTGTGGCAGCAGAGTAGTCATGGCAGGCATCAATCGAACCGCCTATTTGCTGCGCAGCTTCGGGAACAAGGTAGGCCAATCCGGGCATGGTGTGCTCAACAACAATTTTATGTTCCAGGGGTGATGGAACACGCATGGACACTTTGTAAATCGACCAGTCAAACGTCCCTAATCCAGGAACCTTTCTGTCCATAATCTGGCAGCCAACAATATATTTATCCGGATGAATGAAATCTGCATCTCGGATTTCCCCACAGAATTCACCGATGGTTTTCACACCCATGGGGGCAAAGTCGTTGCCGACGACAAACCATTGACAATATTGGGTTTCCTGCAAGCCGCCCCGGGTTAATTTGGCCAGCACGTTTTGATAAGCTGTTTCTTTGATCCGGTGAAGTTCTTCAAATTTTTGCCGGGCTCCCTGGGAAGGACCTTCAATGCACATTCGCACCCCAAAATCAGGCCCATCCATATAATACCCAGGAGCGCCTAACGTAGTGATCTGTTCACAAAACTCAGGCATAGGCATCTCATTTCCAAAGCGCGTCAACGTGTAGTGCTCACGGTTGTCGAAACGTTCAATCCTGACTTGTCCCCGCTCAATAGCTTCTTCCAAAGCCAACCGGTTTTCTCCGACCAGCTGTCCGCTTCGATCATGGGAATCTCCGACAGCCCCAACGACGCCAAGATACGCCAGATCATGATTTTTCTCGTCCAACACGCTGGCAAAAAGATAAGCCGCCGTGGCAGCGGAAATATCCATTTCCCCGGATAAGCCGTAAAATTCTGTCGTCAGGTTGAGCACCTGAGAATCAGTCGACTTTTCAGGGTGATGGTGATCCAGGATGATGGTAAAACTACGACCTCGATTTGCCTCTGAGATGACAGGCGCAGCTTTCCCGCCAAGGTCCACGTATAAAATAGTGGAAGAAAATTGTTCGTGGATACGTTCCACGATCGGGGGATGCACGCGCTCTAACGGGACCCGTCGCACTGAAAATCCTGCCCGCGATAAGGCGACCTGTAACACTGCCGCTGACGAAAGTCCATCAGCGTCATTATGGTGAACAATTGTTACTTCCCCACTCGTTTGCTTCATCCTGGCAATGCCTGCTTGTATGTCTGTCAGAAAGGCCTTTTTACTCATGCTTTTCCCCCATATAACGTGTAAAAATTTACCACTAAGGCGCGAATGCAGATCGAACTTTCCGGTTCGACTGGTCGAAGCGGAAGCTTCGACCTACAAGCGCGCGTTCCTATCTTTTTGTCAACGTGTCATACGAATTATCCAGGGACGCTGGTCATCCCGATGATGGAATCATACACAAAATCAGGGCGAATGCCAAGCTCTTCCCGCAGCATGTTCTCTGTCATTGCGCCTGACCGAACGTACACCGTGCTCATCCCGCTGTGTTGCCCGGCCAGCATGTCGGTATCCATATCTCCCACAATGACGCACTCCCCGGATTTCAGCCCAAGCCGGGCAAGTGCAATGTCCACAATATAGGTATTCGGTTTTCCGATAATCACATCGGGCTGTCGTTCAACCATGTAACTGAGCGCACCGATCATCGCACCGGTCCCTGGGATCACGCCATCCTGTGCCGGGAATATCCGGTCTGGATTTGTGGCGATAAATTTCGCATTGGCGTGATGCAGCGCCCGCAAAGCTCCGGTAATCCGAAGCCCATTTTCCTCGCTAATCCGGCCTGTTCCGTCAAATGCAGACCCAACCACGACATACTCAGCCTGAAACGGGTCGTCTAACACTTCAAGCCCTGCCAGTTCCAACTCTTTCCAGAGTCCGGGAGCGCCGATCATATACACCCGCGCTCCGGGATGCTCTTTTGCCACGTATTGAGCCGTGGCATACGTGGACAGGACAAGATCGTTTTCCCGGGCCGGAATGCCCAGGCGTTCAAATTTCGCCAGATAATCCGCACGGGATTTCGTAGAATTATTCGAGATGAAGATCACCTGTTTTCCTCCCCGGCGGAGTCGCTCGATCGCCTCGGGCGCTTTCGGAATAATCTCTTCACCCCGACACAGGACGCCATCTACGTCAAAGATAAATCCTTTCTTGAGCAAAGGATGTTCTTCGCCACGAGTACGCATCTGCTCAAGCAGTTCTTCTGCTTCTCCATCAGGATAAAAAACCATTTTCGTACTCTCCCATGTAAAGTGGAAAAAATTTTGCTGGAGCGTCTCAAAGCTCTACTTTGACGCTCATTACTTTTCGCGCATAAACGCGAAACCTTTCATAAAGCTTTCCTGCATGATAAAAAAGATCACCAACGGCGGGATCATGGAAAGAATGACGCCTGCCATGATAATGCCCCAATTCTGGACGGCTTCAGTGGCGGTCAACATTTTTATCCCAATTTGGACCACCCGCATACTTTCGGAATTCGTGACAATCAACGGCCACAAATACTGGTTCCAGATATACACAAATTCGATCACCACCAGAGCGCCAATCGTATTTTTGGAAAGAGGAATGAGTATCTGAAACAAAAAACGGATCGGACCGCAGCCGTCCATTCTGGCTGCGTCAGTCAATTCCGCCGGAATTGTCAGAAAATGCTGGCGAAACAGAAACGTGCCGGTTGCGCTGGCGATAAAGGGCGCGATCAGCGAAAAATAGGTGTTGATGCCCAATTGTTTATGGATATGGCCGAGTTTGACGAACAATTCAAACAAAGGGACGATCCTGACTGGAATCGGAAGCATCAGGGTAATGAGCACGAGGAAAAAGAGGAAATTTTTCCCTCGAAAATCAAAGTGAGAAAAGGCAAAGGCGGCCATCAGGGAGATAACCAACTTGCCCACTGTGACGGCGAACGCCAAAAACGCGCTATTAAACATCATCCGCCCTAAATTTACAAATTTCCAGCACTCGATATAATTGTGCCAGCTTGAACCGGGAGTCAATTTAGGAGGATAGCTGAAGACCTCAGCCACACTTTGCGTACTCACAATCATAGCAAATAAGACAGGCGCGGCGACGATAAGCAATGCCAGCCATAATAAAAGATGAATGTGCAGGTGATATTTTGTCAAGAGCGATTGAGTCATTCTGTGTACGTTCCTTATTGATAATGAACTTTTTTGCCAGAGGTGGCAAATTGCACCATCGTTAACACAACCACCACCAGAAAGAGCAAAATTGATTCTGCGGCTGCCAGGCCGGTTTTATGATTCACAAACGCATCAAGATACAAATTATAGATCATGATATTGGTTGAATTGGAAGGCCCTCCCTTGGTCATCACATCAATCAACCCAAAACAGCCGAAGAAAGAATAGATGAGATTCATAATCAACAGAAAAAACGTAATCGGGGAAAGAATGGGGAATGTAATTTTCCAGAAGATTTGGAATTTGTTGGCTCCATCAATTTCAGCCGCTTCCTGCAAATCCTTTGGAATATTTTGCAGCCCCGCCAGAAAAAACACAATATTATAGCCGATATTTTTCCACGCACCAGCCGCAACCACCACCAGGAGCGCGAGTGAACTGGATGTGAGCCACATAGGCTTCACGTGAAATACTACGGAGATAAGATAGTTCAGAGGCCCGGAGGTCGCATCAAAAATGAAGACAAACAATGCGCCCGCAATTGCTGGTGATAAGGCATAGGGCCAGATCAGCGTGGCTCGGTAGAGTTTGATCCCCCAGACCTTTTGATTGGTCAAAATAGCCAGGGCCAACGAGAACGAGAGTCCGACGAGCACAACCCCAGCCGAAAACAGAAAGCTGACCTTCATGCTGTCCAGATAATTTGGCGAACTGAGCAGTTCCTGAAAATTTTCCCATCCGACAAAAAGCTTCCGAATACCAAAAGGCCCCAATCGGTAAAAACTTAGCCGAAACGTTTCAACGGTCGGGTAAAAGAGAAAATAGCCGATAATCAAAAAGGAAGGCAATAAAAGAAAATAGGGCAGTATTTTATTATCAAAATGGCTTTTCATGAATCTTCAGACCCTTGCGAAGGTTGAACATCTTCGCAAGGATCAACGGGACAAGAGTTATTTGAGCGCTTTCTTGAGACCTTCTTTGGCTTTTTCAGCAGCTTCATCAACCTTTTTTTCGACTTTCTTTCCGACCTTATCAATGGCTTTCTGGACGTCAAAAATTTGATTATACTGCTCCAGCTCCTTGTTGGAAATGGCCGCCGCTTCTGCTAAGGCTTCATCAATCGTCGCTTTGCCTTCATACACCTTTTGGATTGCGGTTTGCACGGCTTTTCTGAACGACGGGAAGATCCCCATCAACGCGCCCTGAGTTGCGGTGGATGGTTTTGTTTGCAACAGTTGATCGAAGGCGACTTGATAGTTTGGATATTTTGTAAACCAGCCTTCCTTTTCCAGCAGGCCAATCGCACTTTTTCGTATTGCAAAATAGCCAGTGCCTTTATGCCAGGTGACTTGCTGTTCCGGCTCGCTCATCCATTTTAAGAAGGTCCAGGCCGCATCAATCTCTTCCTGCGGATGGCCGTCGGTGATCCACAGCGTTCCACCACCGATGGCAACCCCTTGCCGTTCGACATCATCCGGGCGCGGCAAGAAGCCAGTTCCCAGGTCCCAGCCTTTTTCAGCAAAGGCCTTTGTCATTTGAGTGACATCAGAGGTGGAGGAAATCATCATCGCCGCCTGACCGCTCGTAAAGGCTTTACGATGCAATGACCAATCGGTCGTCATTAAACGGAGCAGGATTTTATCTTTTTCTAATCCTGTCCACCACGTCATAATTTTCTTGGTCGGCTCACCAGTGATCAAAACTTCAGTTGCCGGAGCATCACGACCATTTCCATTATTGGCCAAATCAGCATTCTGGACACAATGCCATTGTTCAAAGTACCAGGAATGCAGGTTCCAGGTAATCCCATATTCTGCTGCACCAGCATCAATAATTTTCTGCCCCATTTCCCGCACCTGACTCCAGGTGTCCGGCGGCATATTCGGATCAAGCCCCGCTTTCTCGAAAAAACTTTTGTTATAAAACAGGATCGGAGTTGATGAGTTGAACGGCATGGAATAAATCTTGCCGTCAACCGTGTAATAACTTAATACGACATCGATGTAATCACTCCAATCAAAATTTTCCTTTGCCGCCAGATCGCCGACCGGAACAATCATTCCGCCATCGATCATCGAACGCGTGCCAATTTCATATAACTGGAACACATGTGGCGCATCCCCGGCTTTAAACGCCGCAATCGTTTTATTAAGGGTATCGTTATAGGAACCAATATACTGGGCTTCCACAGTAATCCCCTCATGAGTGTTGTTAAACTCTTCAGCCATGCCAGCCAACAATTCGATTCTTTCACCGCTCATGGCATGCCAAAATTTGATCGTGACCTCAGCCGATGCCGACCCCAAAAGAAAAATCCCGATAACGACGACAATCCCGACAATACGAGCAATTCGATACATAATCATTCTCCTTATCTTCATTTTTATGTTAACGTGTCCAAATACATACGCCTATTCATACAACACTGTGCGTGTTATGACAACGCATCCCGACATTGAAAAATATTGTTCTCGTCCAGCAACACCTCCTTTGAGGATGATTTCATTGAAGATGAATAAAGCAAGTATGATCTGCTCTCTCATTTCTGTCAATACTTTTATGAAACAAACTTCCACAAAATTCAGGAGTGCAACATTTCTCTCGAATGGTATGCGTCTCCAGAAACCATAAAAAATTTTTTATCTGAATATTTAGAGAGAATGAGGTTTTTATGTGACTTGTGTAACGGGAAAAATGTTTCATTTCTTTCCCATTTTTGGATTAAGTTCTTGACAAGACAGATATTTTGCGTCTTAATATGCAGAAAGGACAATAAGGAAAAAATCGGGGCTCGGACAAACATCAAGGAGGGGTGTTCCAGCGGTGGAGTAACGTATGAGCAGACAGAGCGAATTTATTGAATTGTATAAACGAGACCTTGTCAAGGCCCAAAAGGCCAATGATCAGCAGAAAGTGTCGTCGATCTATAAAAAGATCGCATCAGCCTACGCCGAAGCAGAAGAATGGAACAAAGCCCTTGAATATTATGTGCGGAGTATTGATATTGATGAACAGCGCGGAGATCAGACAGGGATTGCCAAAGCCTACGCCTGTATCGGGAATTTGTTTTATGCCCAGCAGGAGTGGGATAAATCCCTGATGTTTTATAGCAAGGAACTTGAAGTTGAAGAATTATGCACGAATACAAAAGGGATTGCCAGGGCGTATAATAATGTGGGCACGGTCTACGCGAAACAAGGAAAGATCGATCAAGCCCTGGAATCCTTTCATCGGAGTATTGATTTGAAAGATGAGATCGGCGATATTAAAGGTAAAATGTCCACCTACGATAACCTGGCTCTGGTCTTCGATATGCTGAAGGAATGGAACAAAGCCGAAGAATTTTATGGCCTGAGTTATGAAATCAAGGCCAGATTGAATGATGTTGTCGGTATGGCTGATAATTTATGGCGCCGGGCTAAGCTCTTTCACGAACAGCAACGATTCCAGGAAACCCTGGATTTAATGGCACAATCGATCTCATTACTGGAACGGGTGAATTTCCCCCGCGTTGACCACTATCGCGCAGAGTTTAATAATTTACTCCGTCTCGTCTATACGGATTAAACGTTGGTCCTCTATGAAAGTTGCTATTCTTGGAGGGAGTTTTAATCCCCCTCATATCTGTCATCTCTTGCTCATGCACTACGTGCTGACAACCTCCCCGATGGATCAAATCTGGTGTCTTCCCTGCTATAAACATGCGTTTGGAAAAAAACTGCTCCCCTTTCACCATCGCCTGGAAATGTGTTCTCTGGCGATCGAATCGTTTCGGGAGGATCGGGTGAAAGTGCTGCCTCTTGAACGCGACCGACAGGGAACGAGTTGGACGATTGAGACGGTCTTGTATGTGAAAAAGCTCTATCCAGAGCTTGATCTCACCTGGATCATCGGCTCTGATGTATTGCCGGAACTTGATCAGTGGAAAGGGTTTGAACGTCTGCAATCCCTGGTGTCATTTTTTGTCGTGCCTCGTGCCGGGGCTTCTCACGAGCATATAAACCACGTTTCCGGACACCATGCGACCATATCTCAGAACGTTTCCGGCACATTGCGGGAATTGAGAACACAATGCCGCCTGTTAGAGGAGCAGGGGGTGCTGCTCCCAAACATCAGCAGTTCTCTCATCCGGGAACGTGTGAAACAGCAGCAGCCGATCCACCATCTTGTGCCCCGCGCGGTTGAGGAATATATGTACGCACATCAATTATATGTGTGAGGAAAATCACAGGACGAGAGGCGGCTTTCTGGGCCGCTATGACGATTTCCCGAAGCGAGAAGCTCTGGTCAGGTCGTCAGCGGGACGTCCATCATGCCCTCACAGAGAAGATTATCTGTCTGCAAGAAATTCTTGACAGGCTGCCAGGCTATGACCATCATGGTTAGAAAATCCAACACCTCTCCATGTGAACGAGAGGCTCTTGTACACTATGCAACAGTATGATATTGCTACAAAAGTGTTGATGGAACGGGCGGCGGATCACATGCTAGAAGAGTTTCTAGGGATGTCGAGCACCGACATTGAGTTGATTGAGGAATTACCGCAGGAAAGTGCGAACCTCAAACGTTCCGATTACATCCTGCGCGTCACCGACAACCACGGCAAGACGGAAATCGTGCTCTGGGAGTTTCTCAGCCAATGGAAACGCCGGGCAATTTTGAGCCTGTGTGATTATACTGTTCGGGCCATGATCAAATTTGCGCTCCCGGTGAAACCCGTAGTGTTGCTTCTCAGCCCGTCGCCACAAGCGGCTGATGTGTTGGAAGAGGAGTGTCTGCGGTTCCAGTTCACACTCATTCAACTCTATGCCATGTCCGCTAAGGAATTTGCGAAGCAGGCAGATATTCACGTACTGCCATTTGTACCGGTGATGCAGGGTGAGCCGGAGGTCGTATGGGAGGCGGAAAAACGGCTCTACACCAGCGATCTCCCCTCAGAACAGAAGGCAGACCTGTTAACAGCCATGACGATTTTTGCAGGATTGAAGGATGCCAATCTTGCCAGACAACTCGTTGCAAGGAGGCGGGATATTATGATACAGTCAGCAGCGTATGACATCATCAAACGCGAAGGCTTTGAAGAAGGCATGCAGCAAGGCATGCAACAGGGTATACAACAAGGCATGCAGCAAGGCATGCAGCAAGGTATGCAGCAAAGCCGGAGAAAAGCGATTTGCGATGTGCTTGAAACGCGTTTAGGGGTCGTTCCGTTCGATATCGTCAGAGAACTCAAAACCATTGACGATGCGGACATCCTGGAAGAATTCCTCAGAAAAGCCGCAACCATCGACAATATCCAGACGTTTCGAGATATTGTCCGCCAGATTCTGGAGCCGACGTCACCTGCCTGAGCGCAATGTCTCCCTCGTATCGGGGCAGGGCCTGTTAAGTGCTCGTTCCCAAACTGGAGCCTGGGAACGAACGTGCTGTGAAGCTCCAGCTTTACACAAGGCGAAGCGGAGCTTGGAAACCAGGTCAACAATGGCGAGAACTTAACAGCCCTGCCCTCATCATAACCAAGATAGAGAAGCTCATTTGTCTGCAACGATGTCGTCGTCATCTTCCTGCAATCTATCGTTTTATAAAATTCACCGTCAATATATAACCGAAACCTTATATGGAGAATCTTCCCTTACATAAAGCGAGATACTTCCATTCATTCCTGGGAACACCCTTGGAAGTCGACGCTCCGGCTTCGACTCGTCGAACTGGAAAGTTCGACCTACACCACTGATGGCTGGCGGTAGTTGTTTGTTTGCAGGTGTAGAAGTGAGTATATTTGTATAAATGGGATAGTTTGCCAAAAAGACATCGACAAAAGACATCAATCTCTGCTCGTTGTCTTTTGCCGAACGTTTTTCTGCCCGACCAAATCTTTCTCTTGACAGAACACGCTTCTCGTACATACCGTATTTTCCATTATGTCAATGATGTTCGTGAAAAATATGCGGGTTCATTACCGGGAGCAAGGGGATCGACGGAGTCCAGTTCTGTTGTTCGTTCATGGGTTGGGATGTTCATTGAAGTATTGGGCCTGTCTGTTCGAAGCAGAGGAATTCTCAGACTACCGAATGGTTGCCCTTGACTTACCTGGGTTCGGATTGTCGGAAAAAATAGAACAGTATGATTATCACCTCTCTTCCCAAGCCGATCTGATTGCAGAGTTTGTCCGGGCTCTGAACATCCGCGAATTCCGTCTGGTGGGTCATTCAATGGGAGGCGCGATTGCCATTCTGCTCGCCCACAAACTCCCCCACTTGGTTCGCCATTTGTTGGTCATTGAACCCAATCTGAATGCGAAAGAGTCGCAATTAAGCCGCAGGATCGTTGAATATACTGAAACGGCATTCATCCAGCAATATGAACAATTTCGGGATGGTGCAATTGCCACGGTCAAAAGCTGGTTCGTCAATTTCCACCAAAGAGACCTGGACGAATATATTGAGGATCTCCTTAAAACAACGGCGATTTCAATGTATCGAAGTGCAGCATCGTTAATTGAGACCACACAGGATAATACGCTCATTCAACAATTTCAACAGTTGGCCCTGCCAAAACATTTTTTTATTGGGGAAGAAACCCATAAAATTCGACCGATACCGGAGGTCTTACGAAATAGTGATATTCAAGCGGTTGTGGTTCCCGGAGTTGGGCATATGATGATGGTCGATGATCCGGTTTTATTCACGAAAACCCTTGCTGCGACATTACAATGAAAAGACGCTCGCTTCTCTTCTGGAGCCTTATGTTTGCGATGCTCCTGGCAATTCTCTATCTTTGCTGGGGACTTTTTTTTGGCCCGCGCCTTGCCTCCATCGATCTACCGACTCTCGTTCCGTCATCGTCGATAGCTTATCTACACTGTGCAGACTTACACACGCACCTGAAACAGCTTGTCGAATCCCAGGTCTATCAGCAATTTCTGACTTCTCCTTTTTTTCAGCACATCCAGACAACAGAGGGTTGGCACGCGTTCTCCTCATCATTTGAGGCATTTTGGGAGAATCTGTTTCTCGATCCGATGCGCCTTTTCGGTACTGAATTTGTGCTCACGCTGTATGAAACCTCTCCAGACGATTTAGCGCCTCAGACGCTTCTCGTCAGCCGCATCGACGGAGTGGCAAAAATAGCCGAACGACTTCTGTATGCTTTTGACCGTTTACCTGGACATCAGGTGGGAATCACGTTTGTGCAACAGGTCGAACATGTTCCGGTCTATCGTGTGAAACATGACGATATGCTGTTGCCCTTGTATTATGCTGTTCTCGATCATATCGCTCTGGTGTCGACATCACTCCCACTGTTGCGTAATACGATACGCGCCGGGCTTGTGGGAGAGCAAAACGCGACAAAGGCCACAAGAGCAAAAAACCCCGGGGAAGACCACCTTCCGGTCGAGACGCTTGCCTTCCTGGGCAGCCGGTTGCTGACAGCTTATCTGGAGGTATCGCCGCTCCTGCAAGAGTTTGCTGTAAACCCCTTCTGGCGTTCCCTACAAATTGTACCGCCACAAATCAGGGAACCGTGGACATCTTTTCCCCCCCTCTCAATCTTCCTGGACCAGGAACAGGAGCTGATTACTCTGAAAACCCAGGTCTATGCCCACCTTTCGGGCAATAATGATGGGTTCCAACAATCAGGGCAGATTGATGGAACGAGTTTGACGGGCTGTAAGCCTGGGGGAAATACAGAACAGTTGCCAGTGCTTGCTCAAATAGAGAAGCAGGCATTTACAGAATTTTTGCAGAGGGGGCAGGAACTCTTTTTCCCCCAATCAACAAGCCTGCCCAAACCGTCTGGCGACGCCCAACGTACGCCATTAGTTGGAAATCGGCTTGAATGTCGGCTTTCGCAACAGCTTCTGGGAACCCTGTATGCGGTTCCTGACATTTTTTGCGTCACCGGTCCCCCCAACTCAGCCTCAGCAGAGATGGCAGCAT
>Ga0256845_1001987_pt1 | contig 15500 bp, 18 predicted proteins | sample RiftiametaG_FD_189101 | JGI IMG/M metagenome (GOLD analysis project Ga0256845, IMG submission 189101) | Tube worm associated microbial communities from hydrothermal vent at the East Pacific Rise, Pacific Ocean - Riftia | ecosystem: Host-associated > Annelida > Integument > Unclassified ...
ATTTAACTTTAGTCGGTGTCTTTTCAACGCTGGATTTTAAGATGTTTATTGGTGTTTGCTTAAAACTATAGCTAAGTAATTTTTGATTTGTCCTGTTTTAATGGATTGAAAGATAAAAAACAGCAATACACCTAGTGATCCAACCAGAAAAGTAAGTACTAGTAAAATACTCATTACACGTGCAACTAGAATTAAAGGCTCGTGTCGTAACGGAGACCCCCCCCCAGCCAATAAAAGACAACATTCCAACACCTGAAAACATAATTTCATAATCTAAGTTAAACATAGGTATCTTTACCAATAGATTTAAAAACATCTAGCGCGTGACTAAGACCACTCTCGTTAACACCGATCAATAGACGCTCCGAATTTTGTTCCATGCTAAATGTCGCATTACTTAAAATGACTTCTCCAGTAGATGTAATTTTAACTAAACTAACTCTAGCATCTCGTGGATTTTGCTCTTTTTCTACAACACCAATTTTTTCCATTGGAGATACTATTCTTGTAATACCAGAAGCCGTTAGCCCGATAGCATTTGCTAAATCAATTCGTCTCATAGTTTTGTTATGGCTATTGTTAAGATGAAATAAAACCATATATTCTGTAAAGCCAATACCGTGCACGGCTCCTAAACTAGCGTCTACTTTTTTGGATATTATTGAATTAATACTCCACATATTCACTATAAACGACATTTTCTTCGATATGTTTTTCATTTAAAATCCTTGATATATACTTGACTAATCAAGTATATATCAAGCGTAAAATTTATCAACTAAGTTGGCTACGAAAAATCAATGAATATAAGAAGGGAAGTTTAAAACAAGCTAATCATTACAACTTACAGCTATGAATTTAAAGGTGGGAATTGGTGGAGCTAAGGAGGATCGAACTCCTGACCTCTACACTGCCAGTGTAGCGCTCTCCCAGCTGAGCTATAGCCCCAAATCCGGCGCGAATTTTAAGGTTTCGCTGGTTTGCTGTCAAGATAAGTCCTTAATTATTTTGTCTTTAATTATCAATTTGTACTTTTGATTAATAATTGCCCTTAATTATAATGTTGATATTATCGAATTCTTTATGTTATATTTCTCTAATATAATGATTTGCTAATATACAAACAATAACTAGTAATTAGCTTTTATAAGCCTATAACAAGCTGAAGAAAGGACTGCCTTTCTTTTCAAGATAATTAAACTATATTTATTGAATAAACTCTTTGAGATCGACCTTTTTTAAAATCTCTCAATACCAAGGGGAACCATTTAATGGACGGATTTAGTCAACAACAAGAAAAACAACTACTGAAAATATTGAAAAAAGAAAGCGAGCAGCTCAATATTGTTGAGCGAAGAGATTTTCTTAAAAATGCAATGGCTATGGTAGGTGGAAGCGTTGCTTTTGCAGGAGCTAGCGGCGTTATTGCAGCTAGTTCAAACTTACCTCCATCTGTGCCAATTTGGAGCAGGACGTTAGGGGAAGAAGTACTTACCCATCCTTATGGCAAGCCTTCAAAATATGAAAAGGATGTTATTCGCAGAACTGTTGATTGGTTAACGCCTGATAAAGTCTCTTCTATTAGTATGACGCCTTTACATAAATTGAAAGGTATTATCACACCTAACGGTCTAGCATTTGAACGATATCATGGTGGATTACCATCGATAAATCCTGATGAGCATCGTTTAATCATTCACGGGCTAGTTGAACGTCCTCTTATTTTCACTATGGATCAACTTAAACGCTTACCTAGCGTCACCGAAATTAAGTTCCTTGAATGCCCTGCAAACGGTGGTATGGAATGGAAAGCGCCGCAAATGGAAGGTTTACAGTTTACCCATGGCATGTTGTCTTGTTGTGAATGGACAGGTGTTAGATTATCTACTTTATTAGCCGAAGTTGGTGTTAAACCTGAAGGCAAATGGATATTGGCCGAAGGTGCCGATGGCTCAGGTATGTCTAGAAGTATCCCAATGGAAAAAGCATTAGATGATGCGATTATTGTTTACGCACAAAATGGAGAAGCACTTCGCGAAGAACAAGGTTACCCTATCCGCTTAATGAACCCCGGCTGGGAAGGCAATACCAGTATTAAATGGTTGCGTCGATTAGAAATTGGTGACAAGCCTTGGTATCACAGAGAAGAAACATCTAAATATACTGATTTAATGCCTGATGGACGTTCTCGTAAATTCTCATTTGAACAGGAATGTAACTCAGTCATTACTTCACCTAGCCCAGAAGTTCCTTTTAAAGGCAAAGGTTGGTATGAAATTGAAGGAATAGCTTGGTCTGGTAAAGGTAAAATTAAAGGCGTTGATATTTCTTTAGATGGTGGAGTTAGCTGGCGCCCTGCCCCATTGAAAGGTTTAATCATTTCAAAATGCTTAACTCGATTTAGTTATATGATTAAATGGCAAGGTGAGCCCTTGTTACTCCAAAGTAGAGCATGGGATGAAACTGGTTATGTTCAACCAACATTTAAACAGCTTAGAGCTATTCGTGGTGGTAACTCTATCTATCATCGTAATGCTATTCATACTTGGAAAGTTTACGATGATGGCCACGTAAGAAATGCACAACTTAAGAATGCTTAAATAGAGAACCAATCAACGGTTTAAACAAGTTAGATTTTTTACGGATCACTGTAGAATAAAGGTTAACGAATATGAATAAGAACAAATACATAGCGTTGGTTATCACAAGTTTACTTTTTGCTTGTCAACCACAAGAACAAATTGAAACTGTCAGTAAAACGAGTACAACTAAAGTTCCATCAGGCGCAACGGAGCAAAAGAATTTACCAAAAACCTATCAAATGGGTGGCCATGCGACTCAAGATGTTATTGCTGGTTGGGATATCGATATTAGACCCGATGGAATGGGATTACCTCCCGGATCTGGCTCGGTTGAAGATGGTGAAGAGTTATATGAAGAGAAATGCGCTAACTGCCACGGTAGTTTTGGTGAAGGTGAAGGTCAATGGCCCAAACTCACAGGTGGTGAAGGTACTCTAACCGATGCCAGACCGACAAAAAGCGTTGGTAGCTATTGGCCATATGCCAGTACGCTTTGGGATTATATTCACAGAGCTATGCCCTTCCCCGCTCCTCAGTCTTTAGAAGATGATGAAGTCTATGCAATTACTGCCTATGTTTTATATTTGAATGAAATTGTCGAAGATGATTTTGTTTTAACTAAAGATAATTTTGCAACAATCAAAATGCCTAATCAAGATAGCTTTTACGTTGATGATCGTCCCGATACCCAAAATACTCGGTGTATGGAAAATTGTCGTGATGCTACAACAATCATAGAAGCATTAGGTCCTGAATATACAGTGCATATTTTAGAAGCAAAAGTGGCAGCTGAACAATTAGCCTCAAGCGATAAAGTGAAAATTGATGAGACTGTTCTTGCGAATTATAACGGGACTTGTAAAGTATGCCATTCCGCAGGAATTGCTGGCGCTCCAAAATTTGGCATCAAAGAAGATTGGTCTGCTCGTTTAGAGCAAAGTAAAGATGAAATTTATGGAAATGCACTTAAAGGCTTGAATGGGATGCCTGCAAAGGGTGGAAGAAGTGATTTATCCGATGATGCAGTCAAAGCAGTTGTTGACTATATGCTTAATTCTGTGAATGATAAGTAGCTCTGAGCCAAGCAAATAGCCTTGAAACTAGAACAAAACAATAAAAGGAAAGCAATGATGACTAAATTTCAAATTAAAGCAAAAATGATATTTATCCTAACCACTTTATTTGGCTTAATGACTTTAACAACTTTTTCAAGCATTTCGATTGCTGAAGAATCTACCGCAAAAGACACAAAACAAATAGAAAAAACGGATGTAGAGAAAGGTCAAAATTTAGCATTCACTCGAAAAAAAGGAAATTGCTTAGCCTGTCATTTTGTTCAAGATGGAACCTTAACGGGTAATACAGGTCCTGCTCTCATTGCCATGAAAACCCGCTTTCCAAAACGTGAAGAGCTTTATAATCAAGTATTTGATGCAAGAATCAAAAATGCGAATACTATCATGCCTCCTTTCGGTGCGCATGGCGCTCTAAGCAAAGCAGAAATTGATTTAATTGTTACGTGGCTTTACACACTGTAATAAACAAATAACTATTTATATAATATTCAAAAAGGTAGACAAATATGATCATATCGAGAAGAAATTTTTTCCTCAAATTAGGCAAAAGCGCGGCTTACTTAGCCCTTTTAAGTAGTCTTCCTAGCATTGCGTGGGCAAAGTGGAATATCAAAGCCTTCACTGCACCTAACCTAGATTCAGCAATTAAAATAAATTATGGCGATCTACCTATTGTAGACAGTGACCAAGTAAAATTAAAAGCGCCAGCGATTGCTGAAAATGGTGCGGTTGTTCCTATTACTGTAGAAAGTAAATTGGCAAATACAAAAAGTATTAGTCTTTTTGTTCCTGATAATCCAGGTCCTTTAGTGGCAAAATTTAATCTAGGGCCTAGTAGCATCGCTAAAGTAAAAACAAGAATTCGTATGGGTAAAACTTCGGAAGTAATTGTATTGGTTGAAGCGGATGGAAAACTACATAGAGCGAGACAAGCGGTTAAAGTCACTATTGGTGGTTGTGGCGGCTAAATTTTCCTTCAGCATAATATTAATTGATTAAACAAATTACGAATTTGGAGTTACAAAATGAAAATTAGAGTAAAAGCAAAAGAAAAAAAAGGCTTGGTTGCTGTGAAATTGTTGATCAAGCATCCAATGGAAACTGGCCGTCGTAAAGATAAAGACGGAAATTTAATTCCATCGAAACACTTAACAACCGTTACAGTTGATTATAAAGGTGAAACGGTTTTTGACGCTCATATGGGAACAGGCATTTCTAAAGATCCCTACATTTCTATTTCTTTCAGTGGTGTTAAGGGTGAGTCATTTGACGTCAACGCTGCAGATAATACGGGTGAAACATCTAAAAAGACCGTAAAAATTAAATAGCTTTTATAAGCATAAAAATCTAATCACTCTTAATGGTAAAGTTAAGAGTATTTTTCATAATTAAGGAGAATTATCGTGAACTTAATAAAAACAAATAAAATTCATTGGCTTGCTAGCATCGCAACATTATTTATAAGTGTTGGCGTTAATTCTCAGAATAACAAAGCTGAAGAAAATAACTTTCAAGACAGTTTTCAAGACAAAGTTAAACAAGATATTCAAGAATTCCGAGATTTCTATTCTAAAAAATTTCCTAATGTCGATATCAATGAATTTAAAGACGGTGTTTATGCTATAGATGAAAAATCTAGAGAGCAGTGGTTAGAAATCGAAGAGTTTTCCCCTTATGAAATTTCTGTTGAGGATGGCGAAGAAGCCTTCGGAGAAACCTTTGCTAATGGTAAAAGTTATATCGATTGCTTTCCAAAAGTGGAAGATGGAATACGTCAAAACTATCCCTACTTTAGCACTGAAACAAATCAAGTCATTACGGTTGAGTTATCAATCAATCAATGCCGTGAAGCAAATGGCGAAATGCCTCTCGCTTTTGGAAAAGGAAAATTAGCTGATATTTCTGCTTATATTTCTTTTACATCTCGTGAAAAACTTCTAGATATCAAAGTTCCGAATCAAAAAGCTTATGATGCTTATATGGCAGGAAAAAAATTCTTTTATTCTAAACGCGGTCAATTAAATTTTGCCTGTGCTGATTGTCACCTAAAAATTGCTGGTTCCATGTTACGAGCTGACTTGTTAAGCCCCGCTTTAGGTCACCCTACTGCAATGCCTGTTTATCGTTCAAGTTGGGGAGAATTAGGTACCTTGCATAAACGTTATGCCGAATGTAATAAAAATGTACGAGCAAAACCGTTAGAACTACAAGGTGAAAACTATCGAAATTTAGAATATTTCCAAACTATCATGTCGCAAGGTATGGAAGTTAACGGCCCTAGCTCTAGAAAATAAACTGAGGAAATAGAAATGAATAATTTAAAAACGAACCACTTTCGTATCTTAGTTTTAGCACTATTTTCCTTAGGGTTAATGGCATGCCAGCAAGGTGAAAAGGAAGTAACTACTCCCATTGAAAAAACAACTCCCGTTCAAGCACCAAACTCTAATAATTCTTCCGATATAATTGCCGAAGCTAAATATTGGTTAGCCAAAGCCGCAGAAGCAAAATTTGAGTGGAGTACAACTTCCATTCTTATTGATAAAGCCGAGCAAGCTGAAAAAGCGGGCAATTCAGAATTGGCAATAGATTTTGCCAAGCAAGCAATTAGCGAGAGCAAAAACTCATTAGCTCAGGTTAAATATTCCGATGAACATTGGCAAGATCACAGTGTAAACTAAATTTAAAAATATGTATTGGGGCTTACGCCCTTTTATTTTATCTTTATTTAATAAATTAGGATTTTGTAATGAATCTAAGTCGAAGAGAGTTTACCCAATTATTAGCGATGGCTGGAGCTGCAGGATTACTTCCATCGTGTGCGTCTAGCGGACAGAATTATGAAAAAATGTATGATATTCCTAATTGGGGTGATGTCCGTTTATTACATATGACAGACTGCCATGCTCAATTGAACCCCATTTATTTTAGAGAACCCAACGTTAATTTAGGATTCTATGGAGCACATGGAAAAGCGCCCCATTTGGTCGGCGAACGATTACTAAAACGATTTGAGTTAGGTAATGATCCTATTGCGACTCATGCTTTCACTTATATTGATTTTCAAAATGCCGCTCAACAATTTGGTAAAGTTGGCGGTTTTGCACATTTAAAAACCTTAGTCGATCAACTCCGTGGCGGTTATGGAAAAAATAAAACGCTACTACTAGACGGTGGCGATACATGGCAAGGATCTGGTACGACTTATTGGACACAAGGAAAGGACATGGTTGATGCTTGTAACCTATTAGGCGTTGACATTATGACTGGACACTGGGAATTTACTTACCAAGATACTCAAATTCTGAAAAATATTAAAGACTTTAATGGTGAATTTTTAGCACAAAACGTGCGAGTTACTGAAGATGCTTTATTTGATGACGCGCCAGCGTATGATGAAGATACTGGACACGCATTTAAACCCTACACGATTAAAACCTTAAATGGACATCGTATTGCAGTTATAGGCCAAGCATTCCCCTATACACCAATAGCCAACCCAAAACGATTTATTCCTGACTGGTCTTTTGGTATTCGTGATGGTGAAATGCAAGAGCTTGTGGACGAAATAAAAGAAAATGAAAAACCGGCAGCTATAGTTGTTTTATCACACAACGGTATGGATGTTGATTTGAAAATGGCATCCGTGGTTTCTGGAATAAATGCGATCCTTGGTGGACATACACATGACGGAATTCCCCAAGCAATTGAAGTTAAAAATAATTCAGGAATGACTTTAGTGACTAACGCCGGTTCAAATGGAAAATTTCTTGGCGTAATGGATTTAAAATTTAGTAATGGAAAAATGTCTGGCTACAATTATAAATTATTACCTATTTTTTCTAATATGTTAAAAGCTGATGTGGAAATGCAAAATTACATTGATACTATGCGAAAACCATATCTAGAAGAGTTACAAGAACCTTTAGCTGTTGCCGGCTCAGTACTTTATCGTCGTGGTAATTTTAATGGCACTTTTGACCAAGTTATTTGTGACGCATTAAGAGAAGTAAAAGACACTCAAATCTCACTTTCTCCTGGCTTTAGATGGGGTACAAGTGTTTTAGGCGGTGATACCATCACAATGGAACACGTACTCGATCAAACTTGTATTACTTATCCAGAAACTTATGCCAGAGAAATGAGCGGCGAACAAATTAAATTAATTTTAGAAGATGTAGCAGACAATTTATTTAACAAAGACCCCTACTATCAACAGGGTGGTGATATGGTAAGAGTGGGTGGTTTAGATTATGCATTAGATCCTATGGGTTCAGCTGGTAAACGAGTAACCGAAATGCAGTTAGATGATGGTACTAAAATTGAAGCTAGTAAAAATTACAAAGTATCCGGTTGGGCAACCGTTGGTAGCAAAGCTCCAGGCGCTCCAATATGGGATGTCGTTGCTGAATATATGCGTAGTAAAGATACAGTTGATTTTAAGAAAATTAATTCGCCAAAACTGGCGAATATAAAAGGTAACCCCGGAATCGCCTAAAAGATGTTAATTAAAACTAACCAATACGGTAGTATGAATGAAACATATAAATTACTTTTCAAAACAATCTCATGCTACTTTTTGATGCTAATAAGCCAATATGTTTGCTCACAATCGTCCGAACACCAATTACAAAAACAGCCAATCCAAATAGTTGAAAGTAAAGATCTAAGCAAACTCCTTCCAGCTGACCAAACGCAAAACAAAGTAATAATACTTTATGTTTCTTCCCCTTTTTGCCGATATTGTAGAAAACTAGAAAAGGAGATCTTACACCCTATGATAAAGAGTGGTGATTTTGTTGAGAAGAGCTTATTAAGAAAATTTGTTATTGACTCAAAAATATCAATTCTCAATTTTAAGGGCAAGAAACAGTTACCTAAGTCATTAATGGAAGAGTACAAAGTAAAAATAACGCCCACCTTGCTCTTTTTAGATAAAAATGGGAATCAATTAAGTGAAGCAATTGTTGGCTTTTCAAATGATGAGTTCTATTGGTATTATCTTGATACCGCAATCGAAAGATCAAACCAAAAGCTAAAAGAAATCACGATTGACTCAGGTATTTAATCATTAACTATTTATTCAAAAACGCATTAAACGCATTTTGACATTCTGTAGTTTTAAGCGCAGAAGCGAATACTTTCGCTTCTTTTTCCATTAATGACAAAACGGAATCTACTTCATCTGCCTTTAATAAAGCTTTAGTATCTGTAAGAACCCTTAACGAGCTTTTACACAACCCTTTTGCCATCGATAGAGCATCATCCCAAGTTGACTCAATAGTCACTGAGGTTTTGTTGACTAACCCTGATGCTAACGCTTCTTCGGCTAAAAAGGTACGTCCCGTCAATAACCAATCATGCGCCCTTGCGGTACCACATCGTTGTGCTAATAACCGAGAAGAGCCACCTTCAGGAGTTAATCCTAACTTAATAAATGGCACAGAAAATTTAGTATCTTCACATGCAACCACCCAATCACAATGAAGCAACATAGTCACGCCAATACCCACCGAGGCTCCACCCACAGCCGCAATTATTGGTTTAGTTAACATAGCCATCGTCCTCAAAAATTGAATAACATTGCTATCTTGATTAAATTCACTTTCCAGAAAATCAGCTAAGTCATTTCCTGCACTAAAATGTTTATTATCACTTCTAATAATGATTACTTTAATTGATGGGTCTTGCTCTGCCGCTTGTAAGTGCATAACCAAAGCGCCATACATGGCATCCGTTAGCGCATTCATTTTATCGCCGCGAGATATTAGTATTTCATACACTGCATCAATCGAGTTTGCGAAAATCTCTTTATAGGTGTTCTCTTTATTATACTCGCTGCTGTTATTATCTGCCGTCATTTTGCTATACCTGTTTATCAATATGATTTTAAAAATATTTTTAGTAAGCTTATCAAACTAACTAAATCCGTGTAAACTTATTTAAACTCAGCAAAATAATCACCAGTACCCATTATTATGTCTACAGAAAAACTAGAGAATAGAGTAGAAGAACTTGAAATGAAACTCACCTTTCAGGAGCAAACCATAGAAGAGTTAAACTCGGCATTAATTCAACAACAGATCGATTTTCGGAAAATCACAAGAATGCTAGAAAACGTTGCGTCTCAAATAGAAAATATCAGTCAGGATGGACAAGCCAGTAAAGATGTTGAACCACCGCCACCACACTACTAAAATATGTGATTAAAGTAAGTATGTCTTTAAAGTGACTAAAGTAAAATCAAACCACTATTATGTATCTTAGATTATATGTGTCTAAAATTATTTGGTAATGTTACAGCTAAAACAGTATTGAGCAAATATGTAATCACCCCATCTTTGAGAACTGAGCTAGCCGCCTCGCGCGCATAACCTCTACTACAAAACTCAGCATCATTAAGAGTGAACCGTCTAATCATCAACCTTTCTGTTTCGCAGTCTGCTTTCATAAAGATTCTTTATTATCAAAAAATGACTAACGACTTACTCTTTAAAAAATCAATTATTTATACCCTAATATTCATGTTTATTTTTGAATATAAATAAAGCTTATTGCACCTTAAATTTAAGAGCAATTAAACTCGCTAAGTGGTTACTTAGCTATGTACCAAATTGAGTAAATAGTAGACTGGCATTAGTACCACCAAAACCAAAACTATTGGATAAAAATGTATTAATTTGAGTATTTTCTGTCTTTTTAACAATGGGTAAATCTACAGCTAAAGGATCAAGTTCATTAATATTGATTGAGCCCGCAATAAAACCATTCTTCATCATTAATAAGCTATAAATCGCTTCGTGTACACCAGTTGCACCAAGTGCATGACCGGCTAATGACTTTGTCGAACCCATTTTTGGCAGCTTATCTCCGAACGTATCCTTAATTGCACCAAGTTCGGCTGTATCACCAACTGGAGTACTTGTCCCATGTGTATTAACATAGTCGACATAGCCATCCATTCCATGCATCGCTTGTTGCATACAACGTGTTGCACCTTCACCCGATGGAGCAACCATATCATATCCATCAGAAGTCGCACCGTAACCAATAATTTCGGCATATATTTTTGCACCGCGAGCTTTCGCATGTTCTAGTTCTTCTAAAACTAAAGTACCACCACCTCCAGAAATAACAAAGCCATCTCTCGTTGAATCATATGGTCTTGATGCTTCTGTTGGTGTGTCATTATATTTGGAAGATAATGCACCCATTGCATCAAACAACAAAGTTAAACGCCAGTCTTCCTCTTCTCCACCACCAGCAAAAACGATATCTTGTTTACCCATTTGGATCTGCTCATAAGCATTTCCAATACAATGGGCACTCGTTGCGCAAGCAGAAGAAATTGTATAGTTAATTCCTTTGATCTTAAATGGTGTTGCTAAACAAGCTGAGACTGTACTTGCCATGGTTTTAGGTACAGCATATGGACCAACTCTTTTAACCCCTTTTGCTAAACATATATTAACCGACTCAACTTGTGCTTTTTGAGATCCGCCTCCAGATCCCATTATTAAACCAGTTCTAACATTAGAAACTAATTCATCATCTAGTCCAGCATCTTTAATCGCTTGTGCCATAGAAATATAAGTGTAAGCTGAAGCATTGCCCATAAAACGGCGAATTTTTCGATCGATATGATCTTCAATTTTTATATTCGGACTACCACAAATCTGACTACGTAAGCCAATTTCTTTATACTTTTCATTAAACGTAATACCTGATTTTCCCTCTCGTAAGGAATCAGTCACTTCATCAACATTATTGCCAAGACAAGAGACAATACCCATTCCAGTTACAACAACGCGTTTCATGTTTTTTCCTCTATTCCGTACACTATCTGTAAAATTCAATTCAGTATTTCGATTAAGTTGGTTTGATTGATTTAAAAGTTTTCCGTTGATTCAAAAAGTCCTACTTTAAGTTTTTTAGCTGTATAAATTTCTTTACCATCAACTGAAACACTACCATCTGCAATAATCATTGCTAGACCACGTTTAATAATTCTTCTTACATCAATTCTATAAATTACTTTTTTAGCGGTTGGTAAGACTTGACCAAAAAATTTAATTTCACCGGAACCAAGCGCTCGACCTTTTCCAGGACTACCATCCCAAGATAAATAAAAACCCGCCAGTTGCCACATAGCATCAACACCTAAACAACCTGGCATTACCGGATCAGTCTTAAAATGACAGCCGAAAAACCATAAATCAGGAATGATATCCAACTCTGCAATGATAACGCCTTTTCCAAATTCACCACCTTCGTTGGAAATTTTTGTAATGCGATCCATCATCAACATGTTTGGTAACGGTAGACGCGCGATACTTCTACCATTAGATGCACTCCCAATTAACTCGCCATTACCACAAGTGATTAAATCTTCACGTGAAAAGCTCTCGGTTCTGCTCATTTATATACCCTATAAGTTACGCTTTTTCAAAATTCGGGCTATTATCCCTTGTTTGTCTACCCGATCTGGTATGACCTTGCATTTTTCATGCTAACATATTGTTTATTAAAGATATTTTCAGCTAACAAGTGTTCGCTATATATTCGTGCGAAGGAGTTAGTATTCAATTATAATCAAATACTTTATAACACCTAGCTCAACCACCAAAATGAAAAAACTATGAATAATCCTGAAGAGTTTTTACAAAATAATTGGCAAAAACAACCTTGTTATTTAGCCAATATTTTTAAAGCACGACTCGACTATTTATCTGCGGATCAATTAGCCGGATTAGCGCTAGAGCCAGAAATTGAATCCCGTTTAATTTCTGGCTCATCAAAAAGTAAAAATTGGACACTTGAGCATGGTTCTTTTGAAGAAGATCGATTTGTAGATTTAAACGAACAATGTTGGACACTACTCATTCAAAGTGTCGATACTTGGGTACCCAATACTCGCAATATTATTAATCAATTCAACTTTATACCAAATTGGCGATTTGATGATTTGATGGTGAGCTATGCAGTCGATAAAGGAGGTGTTGGCCCTCATATTGATAACTACGATGTCTTCCTACTTCAAGCCAGTGGTACTCGTCGATGGAGAGTAGGTAAAATGGGGGATAAACCACCAATAGTTGACTCCAACTCGCCCTTACCGCATGTCAGTGATTTTGAGGCCGTGATTGACGTCATCATGCATCCTGGAGATGTTCTCTATATTCCACCTAACACAGCCCACTGGGGCGAGTCTATCGGTGAATCAATCGGATATTCTATTGGTTATAGAAGCCCTCAAGTCGATCTTCTTTTGTCCTCTATCGGAGAAAACATTAGTAACGATTACGCTCTAAACCCTTTCTTTACCGATCCTTATAGAAATAAAATCAATAAATCTGGAGAAATTGAAAATGAATTAGTGAGTTGGGCACAAAAGCAATTAATTAAATTATCTGAAAATCCAAATTTACTCAAGTCAGCATTAGCAAAACAACTCAGTCAATCCAAACTTGGCATTTCAGAACCCACTGAAAAAATTGACTTAGATGGTTTAAATAGTGAATCTATTATTCAATTAAGCCGTGATTTTAAAGCAAATTGGCTTTCTTTAGACGATGAAGTCCAAATATATATTGAAGGGGAATGTTGGAAATTTGAGTGTAAAAATCAACAAGCTATAGAAAAATTAGTGAGTTACAAACGATTTCCGATAAAATTGTTTAATTTTTCACCGGATCTTATTGATTTTCCTGAATCTTTTACTAGTCTTATAAATACAGGTTATATCACTTTACACAATCAATAATGGATACAGACTACCTTACAGATAATCTTAAAGCTGTCATAAACATATCAAAACTAACCGCTATCAATACAAAACTCAGCTATCACCGTGTAACTTGGAAACAATCATCTAATGAGATTCTTTCGATTAGACATAAAGTTTTTATTATCGAAAGGCATTTTGAAGAGAATAATTTATGCGATATAGAAGATAAAGACTGTATCCACTTAATTGCCAGAAATATTGAAGATAGAGTGGTAGCTTGTGCTAGATTGAACAGGAATGGAAAGATTAGTAAAATGGCAGTGTTATACCAGTCGAGGCGAAGGTATTGGCTCAAGAATTTTGCGCGAATTAGGTAGCCATAGGAAAACAGAAAAAAATCAAACTGGTTTCTCTCAATGTAGAAATTGATAATAAACACCTTTACGACCAACATAATTTTTCAGCGGTAGGTCCTGTTTATATGAAACAAGGCATTCCCTATCAAATGTTAACTTGTAAATTAGCCTGATATAAACAAAAAACCAGTTGAATACTTGAGCAATCGAGCATAGCATTTAGTTTTCCATTAATTAACTAGCGACATGAAGAACATTAGCAAAAGTAACGCGACTGAAACAGGTATCAATATTAACGCTCAAGGAAATGTTAACGCCAAAGAAACTGAATCGTCAGAAAGTTTACCTTCCCAAAACTCACCTAAATTAAGTATCCAAAATTTAGCTAGCCTCAAACAAGCAACTCTTGAGTTATTTAGAAAATCAAAACGTCTTATTCAAATTCATTCATTCTCATTAGATAAAAGAATACTCAGTAATCGAGAAATTGAATTAAGCATCACTCAATTAATTCGCTCTAGCAGAAAGGCCAAAGTTCAATGCCTTATTTATGATGAAAAAGAACTTCAGGGATTTGACCATAGAATTGTCTCATTAGCTCAGAGATTTACATCATTCATTGAAATTAAAATAATTCCAAACGATTATAAAAACACTATTTCTGGGTTTTATCTAGTCGACCAACAATTTATGCTCTATCGAAGTAATCGAGAAAAATATGAAGCAATACAATTTAACCAACGCCAAATCGAAGTGAAAGATAAAGTAAAATATTTTGAAGACATTTGGCAACAAAGTCGACCTGCGAGTTTTTTAAGATCTTTACATTTATAAATATATTCTCAAAGAGTTTTTTAAAACTCCAATAAATTCAATTTATTTAAAGACTGCATCCCTCAACAAACTAATTTCATCCCTAAATTTAGCGGCTTTTTCAAACTCAAGGTTTTTCGCTGCCTCGGTCATTTTATTTTCTAACTCTTTTATTGCTTTACTTGCTTGTGCGGGCGTTCGAACTTTATACTCTGCGGATTTTTCTGCAACTCTTCGTTGTTTTGATAATTGGGTGACGCTAAATTTTTCACCTGTTTGCATTATGTCACCAATCGCCTTAGTCACTCCAATTGGCGTAATATTATTATCCAAATTAAATTGATGCTGGATCTCTCTTCTTCTATTTGTTTCATCTAATGCTCGTTTCATTGAACCCGTTATTTTATCTGCATACAAAATAGCTCGACCATTTAGGTTTCTTGCCGCTCGTCCTATTGTTTGAATTAACGAGCGCTCTGATCTTAAAAAACCTTCTTTATCTGCATCTAAAATAGCGACTAAAGAAACTTCCGGCATATCTAAACCTTCTCTTAATAAGTTAATGCCTACTAGCACATCAAACTCACCTCGCCTTAAATCCTGAATGATTTCCATTCTTTCCACGGTATCAATATCAGAATGTAAATATCGAACTCTAGCACCATGTTCTGTCAAATATTCGGTTAAATCTTCGGACATTCGTTTGGTTAAAGTGGTTACCAAAACTCGCTCATTTATTGCTGCTTTTTTTCTAATTTCAGAAAGTAAATCATCAACTTGAGTATCGACAGGTCGGATCTCAACTTCTGGATCGAGTAATCCCGTAGGTCTTACAACTTGCTCTACTATTTGACCAGAATTTTCTTTTTCGTAGTTAGCGGGAGTTGCTGAAACAAAAATAGTTTGTGGAGCCAACGCTTCAAATTCTTCAAAACGCAATGGCCGA
>Ga0256845_1001988_pt1 | contig 15491 bp, 17 predicted proteins | sample RiftiametaG_FD_189101 | JGI IMG/M metagenome (GOLD analysis project Ga0256845, IMG submission 189101) | Tube worm associated microbial communities from hydrothermal vent at the East Pacific Rise, Pacific Ocean - Riftia | ecosystem: Host-associated > Annelida > Integument > Unclassified ...
AAACTTGCGGATCCAGCACAAGGTGGAGATCTATTGGAGCGTATCAAAAGTATGAGACGTAAAATAGCTGGAGATTTTGGTTATCTTATCCCGCAAGTAAGAATTAGAGATAATTTACATCTTCAACCAAATCAATACCAACTTCTGCTAAAAGGTATTGCTATTGGCGAGGGAGAAATATACCCAGATAAGTATTTAGCAATGGATAGTGGTCTTGTAACCGATGAAGTGGAAGGTATGCCTACAAAAGAGCCAGCATTTGGGCTTGATGCACTTTGGATTGACCCAAAAATAAAAGAAGATGCCATCATAAAAGGCTACACGGCAGTTGATCCTGCTACTGTAATTTCAACTCATATGAGTGAACTTATAAAATCACACTCTGAAGAGCTTCTTACTCGTCAAGAAGTCCAAAGCCTTGTTGAAAAACTAAAAGAGAGTTATCCTGTCATAGTTGAAGACTGTCTAAAAGTAGCTTCAATTGGTCTGATTCAAAAAGTACTCAAAGCACTACTTCATGAGAAGATACCTATAAAAGACTTACTCACTATACTTGAAACTGTAAGTGACGTAGCAGAAGTTACTAAAAACTTAGATATTATAGTTGAACAAGTTCGTGCTAAACTATCTCGTATGATAACAAAACAGTATGTTGATGAAGATGGTATCTTAAAACTACTAACTTTTAATGCAAATACTGAACAAAAACTCTTAGATGCATCTCATGATAGAGATGGAGTAAGAGAGCTACTTCTCAACATAGGACAAATAAATACACTTGTACAAGTCGTTAGCGATGAAGCTACAAAGCTACTTCAACGTGGAATTGCACCTGTTGTCATCATTGTTGATCCGATGTTAAGAAAAGCGTTGACTGATATTTTTGAAAAGTTTGGATTAGATATCGTTGTGTTAAGCCATGCAGAGATTGACTCAAAAGCAAAATTTGAAGTCATGGGTAGCGTAGAAATTGAAAATTTATAATCAAAAATAGACAGAGCGGGACTGGCTGGTTTTACATAGTAAAAGATGCCTGTCCTCGATAACAAAATAAAGAAAGGAGCGGGACTGGCTGGTTTTACGAAGTAAAAGATGCCTGTCCTCGACAACAAAATGGAAAAATATAAAATATACCATCTATCACACACAGACCTAGATGGTTACGGTTGCCAAATGGTAACAAATCACTTTTTTAAAAATGTTGAGTTTTTAAACTCAAACTATGGAAAAGAGATAAACGAAAGAGTAAATCAAATCATTCAATCAATAGCTTCAAGTGATGTAGAAAACAATCTAATACTTATAACCGATTTAAACCTCACACCAGAACAAGCTAAAGACTTGGAAGGCAAAGTAAAAACGAACCAAAAAGAGGTAAAACTTCTTCTACTTGACCATCATAAAAGTGGGCAAGATTGTGCAAATGAGTATGATTGGTACTATCTTGACCACAACAGAAGCGCAACCAAAATAACATACGACTTTTTTAGTGTAATCATGAGTGAAGACAAAAAGTTATCAAAACTGGTAGATGTTATTAATGCTGTTGATATTTGGCTTGATGATAAGCCTGAGTTTGAACTAGGAAAAGTCTGTCTTGGACTCATAAGTGGAGCAAGAGAGATAAATAGGATCATGTTTAACAAAGAAAACTCTGCATATATGTTTAACATATTAAAAGAGATACAACCATACTTTTTGGAAACAAATCCACATATTGCTTTAGACTCTGCAATGCATACAATAAAAAAAGAATTTTTCAAGACAACCAAAGATGATACACTAAGCAATCTAGTCTCTACATGTAACGTTAGTATGCTTACAAAAAATAGAGATAAAATGACTATCAACTATGGAGATTTTAAAGGCATATTAACCTATAACATTGGTAATGTTTCTGTTATAGGCAATGACTTTTTAAAAGCAAATCCTGATTATGACTTTTTCATGGATATAACTTCAAGAAAAACTATAAGCTTAAGAGCAAATGGTAAACTAGACGTTAGTAAAATGGCAGGACGCATTGGAAATGGCGGAGGACACCCAAATGCAAGTGGTGGACTTTTAAATAGCTTTAAAGATAGTTTCATATATGATAATATAAGAAAACAAGTAAAAGATATAATAATAACCAAAGGAGTACACAATGGCTAAAAATTTAACAGATGCTTTAGAAGAAGCAGAATTTGAAATAGATGAAATTGCAATGCAATTAGCAGATATGCTAGGAGCTGCTCTTCATTTTGCAGGAGTGCAAGAAGAAAAAATACCTGATGCAGTTGATGCGTATCTTCAAGGTCTTGATGATCTTTTTGATGATGATGAAGAGACTGCTGAAATGGGATTTGAAGAGGTTGTTCAAGTAATTAACTCACTAAAAACAACTCATAAACATCTTTTTAGATAGTAGACCTACTTTTTAGCTACAAATGTTATAAAGTTACCATATTTAAAAAGTGATTCTATGCTCTTAAAACCAGCATCTAGAATCATTTTTTTATTTTCCTCTTCAGTGTAAGGTACTAAAACATTCTCTAAAGCTTCTCTTTTTTGAGCTATCTCAAACTCACTATAACCCTGATCTTTTTTAAACTTATAGTACAAATCAATCATCTGTTTATTTAGAACTTTATCTTCAAAAATGATTTTTTCACTAAATATAAAAACCCCATCTTCTTTTAATGAACTATGTATATTTTTTACAAATCTATCTCTCTCTAGTGGTCTTATAAACTGCAACATATAATTTGCTATTACTACATCGGCATTGCTCAAATCTACTTTTGTCATATCTGCATTAACAAGCTCTATTTTAGCACCATAAGCACTTGTTTTTTTAGCTGCATTTTCTAACATTGCTTCTGAACTATCTATACCTATGAGGTTGTAAGTGTGTGATTTTTGATAAAGATGAAGGAGCGTATTTGCAGTAGAACAGCCCAAATCTATGATAGTTGCATCTTTTTCACACTGCAATTCTACCAAATCACAAACTAATGAAATAACCTCTTTGTAAAAAGGGATTGAGCGTTCAAGCATATCATCAAAAACACTCGCTACACTCTCATCAAACTCGAACTGTTTTTTTATTGGTTTTGAAAAAACTTTATCCACGAGGATATACCTTACAAACATTTAAAGCACTCTTTGCACTATTTATATCTATGGTTATCTGCGTTTTAAGGTCTTTTAAATCACTAAATTTTCTGTTTTCTCTTAGAAAATGAACAAAAAAGATCTCTACCTCATCACCCACTAAAATATCACTATCAAGTATATGCGTCTCTATAGAAAAATTTCCATCTGTACTAGCTCTAGTACCTATAAATGAGACCGAATCATAGATTTTTGCTTCTATTTTTGTCCTTGAAGCATACACTCCATCACTAGGAAGTAGATAGTCTTTTACTTTAATATTTATAGTAGGATATAGCTCCTCTTTTCCCAAACCTTGACCTGATATAACTTTTCCTATAATAGAATACTCTCTTCCAAACAGTCTATTTGCATTGTCTATATCTTTATTTATAAGAGCTTCTCTTATGAAAGAGCTGTGAACTGACACACCATCATATAAAAACTCTTCAACAATTTCAACTTCCCCATCATAAAGTTCTATTAAATCAACAGTATTACAAGAGCGTTTTTTACCAAAAAGAAAGTCATAACCAACAACAATCTTTTTTAGATTTATAAACTCTTTTTTCAAAAGTTTAATAAACTCTGAACCACTTAAATCTTTAACTTTTAAAAAGTGATAAAACATGCAAGGGTACTTTGAAAACTCCGCACGTTTAAGCCCAGGAGTTAGGTTTGCTTGATCTTTGTCTATAACAAACAAAGCCCCATTTTCGCCAAGCCTATCTATAAGTTGCATATGTCCTAAATGTATACCATCAAAACTACCAATTGCGATAGTATCGACATTATCTTTTACTAAAACAGTAGAAGGTCTCTTCATTTCCCTCTTTTCCTTTCAGTATTGATTCTTTAGTTTCAAGCAGTTCCCAGCCAAGAGCAAAACACTTAGCTACAAACTTCTCTTTAACTTTTTTGATAGCAAATTCATCTTTTACCACACCTTTTGTTGAGCGTTTTACTCCAACTCCCACTTCAAACTGAGGTTTAAAAAGTATCAAAATTTTATCGTTCGAGAGTCTGTCTATGTCATTTAGAATTTGCTCAATACCAATAAATGAAACATCACAAGTAACCAAATCAAACTTTACTTCACTCTTAAACTCTCTTATATCGGTCTGCTCATAAAGGCTTATTCGTTTATCCTCTCTTAGGCTCACATGAAGCTGTTCACTACCAACGTCAACCGCACTTACATGTAAAGCTTTTTCTTCAAGTAAAACTTGCACAAAACCACCCGTACTACTGCCAATATCAAGACAATTCATACCCTCTACATGTAGAGCTTTAAAATCCTGCAAAAATCCTTTTAGCTTGTTTCCTGCTCGTCCTACATATTGAGTTTTTTCTTCTACTTCAATCTTGCTATCTTCACTTACTTTAAATGAAACCTTTGTAATAACATTGTCATCAACTAAAACTTCTCGATTTTTTATCATCTCACTAGCTCTGTTTCTACTCTGTGCTAAACCATTTTCAAACAAATATACATCTAATCTCAAATTAGCTTCCTCATCTCATCTTCACTCAACGTTTCAACACCCAAACTTACAGCCTTTTCAAACTTACTTCCAGCATCTTCACCATAAACCACGTAATCTGTCTTTTTAGATACACTACCAGTTACTTTAGCACCATACTCTTCAAGAAGCTTTTTAATCTCTCCCCTACTTTGACTCATGGCCCCAGTAACTACTACAACTTTTCCACTAAAAATAGACTCTTTTGTTTCTAATTTCTCTAACTCTTTAGGCTCTACTATCTCTTGAAGCTCAATTATATTTTCATGATTTACATGTAAGAACTCTTCTAAACTCTCACTCATCTCACTTCCAAAGCCATCAAGTGCTACTATCTCATCTGCTTTTTTATTTACCCAATCAAAACCATACTCTAAAGCCAAAGTTTTAGCTGCTACTTCACCAATGTGTTCTATGCCCAAGCCATAGATAAACTTATCTAAAAAAACACCTTTACTACTCTCTATTGCTTTTAATAGTTTAACCGCTTTTTTCTCTTTAAAACCCTCGAGTTCTAAAAGTTGTTCTACATGTAAAGAGTACAAATCCTTTACACTTTTGATTAACTCTTCTTTGTGAAGTTGTTCTACTATCTTATCACCCAAGCCATCTATATAAAGAGCTTTTTTAGAAGCATAATGCGTTATAGAGTTTACTACCCTATCACTACACTCCAAGTTTTGACACTTTATTAAAGCACCCTCGTCTAGTAGTTCGCAGTTACATGTAGGGCATACGGTTACTCTTTGAATCTCAATTTCACTACCATCACGACGCTCTTCTATCACTTTTATAATTTTTGGTATAACATCACCACTTCGTATGATGATAACGCTATCGCCTATGCGTATATCTTTTCTCTTTATTTCATCAAAGTTATGAAGAGTTGCACGCTCCACTGTTACACCATCAATGTCAACTGGTTCTACTTCAGCCACAGGAGTTATAACACCAGTTCTCCCCACTTGAAAAGTCACATCATTTATGCGAGTTATCTTCTCAACCGCAGGAAACTTATATGCACACATCCATTTTGGGTACTTAACGGTATAGCCTAAATCTTCTTGAAGTTCTATGTTATCTACTTTGATAACCATACCGTCCATCATCATATGTATCTTATCTCTTTTTGAGACAATTCTTTGGTAAAACTCTTCTATCTCTTCAATGGAGTTACACGCTTTTTGCATAGGTGGTTTCAAAAATCCAAGCTCATAAATAAAATCCATCTTTTGTGAAAGTTTTGTTTGAGAAAGTGAGTTTTCACCAATGCCCCAAGGTTGAAAAACAAGTCTTCTCTTAGCTGTAATAGAACTATCTAGCTGTCTTAGACTTCCTGCTGCTGCATTTCTAGGGTTTGCAAAAAGGGCTTCACCCTCTTCCAATCTTTGAGTATTTATAATTTCAAAATCTGTCATTTTTATGACTACTTCACCACGAATTTCAATAGAACCACCATAGTCTATTTCTAAAGGAACAGAATGAATAGTTTTTACATTTTCGGTTACATCTTCACCAATTTTTCCATCGCCTCTTGTAATTGCTTGAATAAGTTTACCATCATCATAAAGAAGATTCATACTAGCCCCATCAAATTTTGGCTCACAAAAAAATTCTGCTCCATCTATATTTTTATGGATTCTTTCTATCCAAGTAACAAGTCCCTCTTTATTAAATATATCTTCCATACTCCACATACGAGCCTTATGAGTTGCTTTACTAAAGCCATTTCTTATCACTCCTCCAACTCTTCTTGTTGGAGAATACTCATCTACTTGTAAGGGATTTTGTTTTTCATAGGCTTCAATAGCACGATATAGAGTATCATACTCCTCATCTGTTGCTATTGGGTCATCTTGAACATAATATGCATAAGCATACCTTTTTAAAAGTTCTAATTTTTCTTTGTAATTATCTTTTGTCATATACTAGGATAGCAAAATTTGGTTTAAAATTAGTTTTGAATCTCTTGTTCATAAACTAAATTTATTAATGAAAAAAATATCAACTTACTAAATAGCTATCATATATAAGTTTTACTATCGTTATACCTACAATTGTTAAAAAGAAAACACGTATAAAAGCAACATCTTTTTTAACAACTAAACTAGAACCAATGTATGCACCAAGTATTTGTCCTAAGCCCATCAATATACCAACAAGCCATAAAACTTGTCCACCTATGATAAAAACACCTAAGGAAACTATGTTACTTGTAAAATTCATAATTTTAGTTTGTGCAGTTGCACTTTTAAGATTCAGTCCTAAAAGTGTGACTATAGCTATAGTCCAAAAGCTTCCTGTTCCAGGTCCAAAAAACCCATCATAAAAACCTATAGAAATACCAAATATAAGATAAAAAAGAGCTGGTTTTAGTCTATGATGCCTATCTTCGCTACCCAATTTTGGAGTAAAAAAAGTATATAAAAAAATAATAACAAGCATAATTGGTATAATTTTACTAAGCATACTAGCATCTACAAGCAAGATAGAATAAGTTCCTAAACTTGCACCCATAAAGGTAAATATAACTCCTAGATAGACATCTTTAAGGTTGACTAAGCCTTTTCGTATATAGTTTGTTGAAGCTGTAAAACTTCCAAATGAACTTTGGAGTTTGTTTGTAGCAAGTGCTATATGAGGAGGCATACCAGAAGCTAAAAGGACAGGAACAGTGATAATACCGCCACCTCCAGCAATACTATCTATAAAACCTGCTAAAAATCCTGCTACTAAAAAAATTGCATAATAATATAGTTCAAACTCCATTATTTATGTGCGTATATATCAAATGTTTTCAATCTTATCTTTGCCAATATAGCTCTAATAACAACTTTTAGGGCATAATGTCTGTCTCCACCTTTTATGCGACCTATTTCATGACCTCCGCATTCATTGCAAACAAAAAAAGTCACCTTATCACCTAGATTTGAAGTTGCTTTACAATTGTCATCATCTACTATAAGCATTGAGTTACACGTAGGACAGTAACACCAAAGGTCAATTATTTTCTCACCTTTATACTTCCACTTCCAAAGCATTCCATGAAACCTATCAGTTTTATATAGTTTAAACTTTGGCTCAAAAATTTTAAATGCTAAAACTACTAAAAAAATTACCATTATAAAAAGTATGACTGGTATTAAAATAACTAAATACTCTGGTACATTGTACTCTATTGCTATTGCTTCTATATTCACACTACAACCTTTTGTAAAGCATTTTGAACTCTAAATGCTTGTACATGTTCTTTCACATCATGAACTCTCACTATGCTTGTTCCCTCTTCAACAGCTTTTAGATGCAGTGTTAACGTCCCACTTAGCCTATCTTCTACGTTCGATTTACTTATCATATCTATCATTGATTTTCTACTTGCTCCTATAAGAAGTTCATATCCTAGATGCAAAAAATGAGCATGGTGTTTTATTAAAAGTAGATTGTGTTCTAAACTCTTACCAAACCCTATTCCAACATCTAAAACTATATTTTTTATCCCAAAGCTTTTTGCTCTTTTTATACGTTCTTGAAAAAACTCATCAACTTCTAAAATTATATTTTTATACTCTGGATTTTTTTGCATATCTTTAGTAGTACCACTTTTATGCATCAAAACCACAGTCGCATTAAACGAGGCTACAAGTTTTGCAACTTCATCACTCTGTAGAGCTGTTATGTCATTGACTATAGAAAAACCATGCTCTAAAGCATACTTAACACATAATGGAGAGTAACTATCTATAGAAAAATCGACTTTTTTATACAACTTTGCCTCATATATCATATCAATAATAGGTTTAATTCTGCTTAACTCTTCCTCTTCACTAACACCCTCACTCCCAGGACGTGAAGATACACCACCAAGATCGATTATGCTTGCACCCTCTTCTATCATTTTCTTTACATGTAAAAGTGCCTCTTTACCATTGAATCTGCTTCCACTAAAGAAGCTATCTTCATTTGCATTTAAAATACCCATAACTCTTACTTTATGGTTTTTTTCTACTAAAAACTCTTTTAACTCAGTTGCAAGTTTTTTCAATCCAAATGGCTGTGCCAACTCTTTTTTACTTAAGATTTTTAACTGTGCATCATTGAGGATAAGAACTGCATCACTAAATTCATCTCTACATGTAACCGTATCACGGCTCACTGCCAAGTCTGCACCAATGCTAAGCGCATCTTGTTTGAGTATATTTGCAGCAGGTGCTTTTATGTCTTTTATGTATATGAGGTTTAAGTTAGCTTTATCTTTAAGTATCTTTGCCCCAGCTTCCGTAGAACCTATCTTTTCAAAAAGTTTTTCTCTACATGTAGAGCTATTTAATCTATATATTTTCAACATTTTTCCAATACATGTAGAGACTCTAAAGTACTATTGTCTTTATTAAATCTATTTTCAGTTTTAAAACGTTTATATTTTTTCTGTTTTAATGTATATCTTCCATATCTCTCCATAATAGTTTTTATATCATCTTGGCTCATAAGACCTTCACTATTGTAACTCAAAAATATATACTTAAAATTTGCATTTTTTATAAGTTCTTCAAAACTTTGATTTACTACTCTTTTACTACTGTAGTTTGAGCGATTATAATCTCTCATACCAGTTTTACCAATAGGGGTAAAATCATCATAAATCGATATTGTATTTAAAAGATGATAATTGGCACTATATTGCCTTTGATTATAAGGCGGGTCAAGGTACAATATATCACCTTTTATCTCTTTAATAAGCTCGTTACTATCTTGATTGAAAACTTTATGACTATTCTTGTTCTCCAAAAAATTGGCTGGTTCTAAAACCATCTTTTTTAAAGTTGATTTTTTTGTATATTTTAAAAAAGCACCATATACAGAAGCTGTATTTGCAACCTTGTCAGCACTCTCTAAAAGAGAAGCCAATAAAAAGTAGTATAAACTATCGTCTATCTTTTTATGTAGCTTTAACTCTTTTATTTTACTTCTAATAGTATCTATTTTTTTACCATTCTCATCACTAAAGTACTGCCTTCCACTTCCACTACCTAAGCAGTAGTTTTTATAAATAAAACCATTATCTATCAAAGATAAACTGTTTAGCTCTTCTAGGTATCTCTCTTTGTCTTCTATATTTTTACTATTTTGAATATAGTTCCTATTTAAAACATAAGCGAAATGTTCTAAGTCATTACTTATGACTTGTTTTACATCTTTTTTAAATGTTCTTCCAACTATGCCAGTACCTGCAAATATGTCACAAAAAACTTTTTGAGATAGATCACCTCTAACTACTTTTTTAATCTCTTTTTCTATCCAAGAAGAGAGTTTAAATTTTGAGCCAATGAAATTCATCTAAGCTCTTTTTCTCTTCATAATAGAAATCAAAAGAGTAAAAAGCATATTTTGAGGGCGAGAGTTTAACTGGGCAAGTTCTAGTAATCTACCAAAATGAGTAAGTTCTGCTTCTGTAAAAGAGACACCATGTTCAAGTACTGCTTCACTTACTATAGCTTGTATAATCTCTTTAAGCTCAACTCTACTTATGCGAGAGTGAGCTTTAACAAATTCATATATATCTTTCTCACAAAGGTTCTTTAGATTTAGTCCTGAGTGAACTATCTCTTTTTCTATTTTTAGTTCTTGTAAGCCCATGCGAGAACGAATTGTAGGTAAAAAAACTGTTTTTGTTGGAGCAATAAGAATAAAAACTATATTTCGTGGAGGCTCTTCAAGAATTTTTAGAAGTGAGTTTTGAGCCTCAACTCTGTACCCCTTTGCCCCTAAAACTAAAATCTTAGGTTTCACTTCAGCTATATATGCCTCTTTTACAACTTTTTTAGCATCATCTAAAAGAAAATCATCTTTCTCATTTAAAAAAGAACAAATTCTAAAATTGGCATACTCCTCTTGCACATGCTCATAAGCTTTTTCAATGTCTGAGCAAACAAGTATGTGACTAAGAGGATTATTCATCTTCTAAATTAACCTCTGCAAAAAGTACTGCATTTATGCTTTTATCTAACAATCTATGAAGTTGAATGAGTTTTATATCTAACAAATCATCTCCGCTAGAAAGATAAAAACTATTTTGAAGATGTTCATCTAAAACCCATAAAAAACTATCATCATGGCGTTTTGCAAGTTGCATTTTTATGTCAGTACTTTTACCAATATAAAAGAATGTATACCCATTTGAAAATGATTGAGCAAGCATATCTTCAAGCAGTTCTATATCCTCTTTTGTCTTTAATTGATGAATATTAGGAAAAAATGTTTTAATAGACACAAAAGGCAACATAGGGCGGTTTTTACCGCCTTCATTTATCTTCCTCAATGAGTATTCACCAAACCACTCTCGATCATCATCAGTGATGATGATAATAGTCTGACCTGCTAAAAGATTTTCAAGCATAGAAGATACAAGAGGAACCCACTCGAACCTCTTTTCTTCCATCCAACTCATTAAAGAACCATCTTTTCTGATAGTCTCCAATGTCCATTTTAGTAGTTGTTGCACTGTTAAATATCCAATTTATAAGCTGCATGAAGTGCACGAACTGCAAGCTCACCATATTTAGCAGCTATAACCATAGATACTTTAATTTCACTAGTGCTTATCATCTCTAGGTTTATACCATCTTTAGAGAGCGTATCAAATGCGGTACAAGCCACTCCACTATGAGACTTCATACCAACACCAACTATACTTACTTTAACTATGTCACTATCGTACTCTACTGTTTGTGAAGCATTAATCTCTTCCATGGCGTCTTTTGTCATCTCTAGCTCATTTTCGGGAACCGTAAAACCAAGATTTGTAGTTCCATCATGTCCAACATTTTGGATAATCATATCTACATTTATATTTTCAGCAGCAAGTTTTCTAAAAATCTCTGCTGCAATTCCTGGCTTATCTGTTACACCTCTTAATGTTACTCTAGCTTGATTTCTATCTAGCGCTACGCCACTTACTACTGGCTGTTCCATGATATTTTCTTCCTTTGTTATAAGTGTTCCTTCATTGTCGTTGAAACTACTTCTTGTTACTAAATTTACGTTTAATTTTTTTGCCATTTCAACTGAACGAGTCTGAAGAACTTTTGCACCAAGACTTGCAAGCTCTAACATCTCATCGTAGCTTATCTTGTCTAGTTTCTTTGCTTTTGGCTCAATTCTAGGATCAGTCGTATATACACCATCAACATCAGTATATATCTCACACAAATCAGCTTCCAATGCTCCCGCAATTGCAACAGCACTCAAGTCACTTCCACCACGTCCTAAAGTTGAAACCTCTCCAAGTTCTGTTACTCCTTGAAAACCTGCGACAACTACAATATTGCCACCATTTAACTCTTTTTCTATGCACTCTCTATCTATAGCTTCGATACGTGCTTTCGTATGAAATTTATCTGTTTTTATGCCTGCTTGTCGTCCACTCATAGCAACTGCAGGAAATCCCATAGAACCAAGTGCAATCGCTAAAAGAGAACTTGTAACTCTCTCTCCTGCACTTAAAAGCATGTCCATCTCTCTTGCTTGTGGAGTTTTGCTAAAGTGCTCTGCGTAACTTACTAGTTTATTGGTCTCACCACTCATTGCAGAGACTACAACTACTACATCATTGCCACTCGCTTTTGCTTTTGAAACTCTTTTTGCTACTTCTTCTATGCGTTCAAGTGTTCCGACACTAGTTCCGCCATACTTCTGTACTACAAGCATATTATAAATACCCTTCTTTTCTAAAATATTCTAAAACTTTTTTATAAACAGGTCTTTTAAAATACGTTATATATTTAAAAGCCTCTTTGTATTTTACAAACTTATGATCACAAAATTCTGGTTCTTTTGTTGCTAAATTTATCTTTGAATCATCTTTTAATCTAACTAAAAAATATTTCTGAGTCTGCCCATCAAATGGGTACATCTTTTTTGCAACTGTTCCAGGAAAATCATAACTTACCCACTCAGGAAATTCATCTAAAATCTCTACATCACCAGTCCCTATCTCCTCTTCAAGCTCACGAAATAATGCTTCTTTAGGAGTCTCCCCATCATCAATTCCACCTTGTGGAAACTGCCAAGCATCTTCAATATCATTACGCAATGCTATAAAAAGTTCAGCCTCAAATGGATACTTAGAAGAGACTATAATAGCAGCTACATTTGGACGATAACGTTTTTTATTGCTCATATCTCTCCTTTTTTGATAGAATGTTAGCAAAATAGTCATTAAAAACTCATAAGGAATATTTTGCTTACCTATTTACACATCCCATTTTGTGATTCAAAATGCCACTACTGCGCTTTTAACTCTTATGTTGATAAATTTTCTCAAAGAGAAAATTATATGAAAGCTATCACATTGCAACTAAAAAACGAAATAAAAAAGTTTAAACCAAAATCACTAAAATCACTTTTTATTGGAGGAGGAACTCCTTCAACTATTGAGCCATACATGTACAAAGAATTTTTTGAAATCTTAAACCCCTATTTGGAAGAAAATGCAGAAATAACAACAGAGGCAAATCCAAATTCTGCTTCAATAGAGTGGTTAAAAGGAATGAAAAACCTAGGAATCAATCGTGTCAGTTTTGGAGTACAAAGTTTTGATGATAAAAAACTAAAACTTCTTGGACGAAATCACTCAAAAAACCAAGCAATAGATGCTATTAAAAATGCTTATAAAATAGGTATTAAAAACATCTCTTGTGATTTAATATACGCTACAAGTTTTGATGTAGAAGATGATATAAAAACAGCCCTGACTTTACCAATAAATCATATAAGTTCATACGCACTTACACTTGAAGAAAACACACCATTTTTTGGAAAAACTGAGCTTACAAATGATAGCTCAAAACTAGCAAATGAATTTATAAACCAAATCACAAAAAAATTTAAACAGTATGAGATATCAAACTTTGGAAGCTATCAAAGCAGACATAATATTGGTTATTGGAGTGGAGATGACTATATAGGCATTGGAGCTGGTGCAGTTGGTTTTTTGAAAAACAGACGATTTTACCCACACAAAGATATAGAAAAGTATATTAAAAATCCTCTACATGTAGAGATTGAGAACTTATCTAGGGAGGAATTAACTACAGAAAAAATATTTTTAGGGTTAAGAAGTAAAATCGGCATTGCTATCAACATTTTAACAAAAGAACAAAAATCTAAAACAGATATATTGATTGAAGATAAAAAGCTTACATGTACAGATGAAAAACTATACAATAACAACTATTTAATAGCAGATGAGATAGCACTTTACATAATTTCTTAAGCATTTTTTAGTTAAAATTCAAGGCTTACATGTAAAGGATAAATATGTTCGGAATGAGTTTCGCAGAAATTATGATTATAGCGGTTATCGCAGTACTTTTTTTAGGACCAGACAAACTACCATCAACTATGGTACAAATAGCTAAATTTTTTAAATCATTTAAAAGTAGTGTAAATGATGCAAAATCATCATTTGAGCAAGAGATAAAGATTCAAGAGCTAAAGGAAGAGACGCTAGAATATAAAAAGAAACTAGACTCTGCTGCAACTAACATTAGAAAAACAGTTACATTTGATGAACTTGAAGACATAAAACAATCTACTATAGGTGTTACAGATACTTTTAAAGATATAAAAGAGAGCATGAACAAAGTAAACGATATGAAAAATGACCCATTAGGAGTCAAGAAAACTATCACTAGTGGTAGTGGAACTAATAAAAAAACAGAAAATAAGGGCGAAGATGTTTGATGAGTTGAAACCACATTTAGTTGAGTTAAGAAAACGTCTTGGAATCTCAGTAGCCGTTCTTTTTGTAGCATTTTTTACCTGCTTTACTGTCTGGGAGCCTATCTTGGCTTGGATGATACTACCACTAGAAGATGTTCTTCCTGCAGGTTCTGAAGTAATTTTTACTAAAGTTCAAGAACCATTTTTTACAGCACTTAAAGTTGCTTTTTTCTCTGGTTTTATACTTTCACTCCCTATTATATTTTGGCAATTTTGGTTATTTATCGCTCCTGGTCTTTATGAAAATGAAAAAAGACTAGTTATACCATTCGTTACATTTGCTACTCTTATGTTTCTTATGGGCGCTTCATTTTGTTACTATATAGTTGTACCACTTGGTTTTGATTTTCTTATAAACTTTGGTGCTCAGCTTTTTAAAGCACTTCCTAGCATTGGTGAGTATGTTAGCTTCTTTACAAAACTTCTTTTTGGTTTTGGTTTAGCTTTTGAGCTTCCTGTTATAACATTTTTCTTTGCAAAACTTGGATTTGTTACAGATAAAAGTCTTATAAGATTTTTTAGATATGCAATTATCATTATCTTTTTAGTAGCAGCTCTTCTTACTCCACCTGATCTTCTTACACAGTTTTTGATGGCTGGTCCACTTATTGTACTTTATGGAGTATCTATCTTAGTTGCTCGTGCTGTTAACCCAGAACTTGATGAAGATGAAGACGATGAGATAAAAGAGACAAAAGAGGAAGAGAAATAGACCCACTTCTAAAATCTAGTTACGATTATGAACTACCGGAATCTCTCATAGCAGAGTTTCCGGCATCCCCACGTGATAGTGCTAAACTACTTGTATATGATAGAAAAACCGATACAATAACCCACACAACTTTTTCAAATCTTTTTAAGTATTTAGATAAAAATGTAAATGTACTTCTAAACAACACAAAAGTAGTAAAAGCCAGAGTTTTTGGCCGCAAAAAGAGCGGTGGGAAAATAGAACTTCTGTTAAACTCTCCACTTCAAAATGAGAAATTTTCTGTCTACATACGTGGACGAGTAAAACTAAACATGGAGCTTATTTTTGAAAACAACTTAAGT
>Ga0256845_1001989_pt1 | contig 15482 bp, 13 predicted proteins | sample RiftiametaG_FD_189101 | JGI IMG/M metagenome (GOLD analysis project Ga0256845, IMG submission 189101) | Tube worm associated microbial communities from hydrothermal vent at the East Pacific Rise, Pacific Ocean - Riftia | ecosystem: Host-associated > Annelida > Integument > Unclassified ...
TGCCAGGGCAATTGAAGTCACTCCCGGAGTTGGCTGAGCATCCTACATTATCCAGGTCTGGATAAAAGGGAAAGAAAACGCCTCTTGTGGCGGGTTAGACGGTGCAGGCTGCTGTTAGGACTATATTAGCTGTTATAATTATATTACTTGATTTTTTTTCCGGCTGTTCTCTCAATAATTGATATGATCCAGTCGCCTATTGCCTTCTTACTGGTGCGCCTGGTCTCTTTTTGCACAAGTCTCATATCAAGTTCAGCCCTTGCCATTGTTTTATGACCTCCGGCGGATCCATATTTTTCAAATGCTTCTTTTGCCGTGCTGCCAGCACCTTTTCGTAATCCATCATTTCTAAACACTATGATAAGTTTATTGTCATAAACACCTGAAATCACACTCCAGTTGACATGTGTGAGTGTGAGGAAAAAATCAGCCACAACAACAAGTTCATCGGGTTTTGAAATTTTCCCGGCGTGGAAAAAAACCCGGTTATGGATTATCTTTCGATTCTGTATTGCATATCCCAAAAAATCAAGGTCTTCCTGGGTTAACATTGCTCTTTCAACCTTGATAACAATATTATTATCTGCAAACTGATATAAATACTGGAAAGCTTTGATATCTTTAAGACTTGCCTGGCGTGTAAAATTTGATGTATCTGTCTTTATCCCTAACATCAATGCCGCAGCAAGCTTTGATGAAGGTTTGATCCTGGCGGCTTTTAAATATTCAATCATAATGGTTGAGCAGGCACCATAATCAGGACGGATATCGGCAAAGTCCGCTTCAACCCGGGTTTTTGGGTGGTGGTCAATAATTACATCAAAATCAAAACCTTTAAATTTTTCATGGTGGTCAGGCTGGGAATCTATAATTGCAAACAGATCATAATCTTGCTTTTTAATATCATCCAGATGAACCATCTCAATATCTGTATATTCAATCATGGCAAGGTTATCAGGTCTGCTGATTGTGTTAAAGTATGCAATGCCAACTTCATTCACCCTGCGCCACAATATCCTTTTCAGTGCCATGGCGCTTGCCATGGCATCGGGATCTGCATTAATCACCACCAGTATCTTTGAACCGCTGGTAAAAAGACCGAGAAGATTTTTTAATTTTATACTCAATTTATTACCTGCCTAACATATCCTTAAAAGTTTGGAAAAGTTCTTTGTGCTGAAATGAAAACCCACTGTCCAATAATTTCTTTGGTTCTACTCTGGCACTTGTTAAGAGCGTCTCTTTGCCCATCTCTCCCCATAAAAACAGTGCTAAAAATTTCGGCATTGTAAACCATACTTTTTTTTTAAAAACCCTGGCAAGGGTTATGGAAAATTCATGATTCGTAACAGGATTTGGTGCAGTCAGATTGACAGCCCCTTTTATTTTATGGTTGTTCAGGATGTGTAAAATACCTGACAAAACATCATCCATGCTTATCCAGCTCATGTACTGCCTGCCGTGGGAGAGTTTCACACCCAAACCTGCTTTAAAAGGCAGTTGCATTCTTGCAAGAGCACCTCCGGCAGGTGTCAGCACCACACCAATTCTCAACTGAATTGTCCTGATCCCTGCTTTGTCAGCATCATGGGATGCCTGCTCCCACTGGCTGCACACTCTGGAAATAAAGCTGTTCCCCTTGTTTGAAGATTCAGTTAATACTTTGTCCTGCCCCTCACCATAAAATCCAATGGCTGAGGCAGATATAAACACCTCTGGTTTTTTCCCAAGCTCTCTCATCCTCCTTACAAGCAGATTTGTTGGGATCACCCTTGAATCAATAATCTTCTTTTTTTGTTTATCGCTCCATCTGCCCCGGGAGATATCGACTCCGTTTAGATTAATAACAGCATCAAAGGGCTCTTCGCTTCCAAGATCAAGTATGCCTCTGTATGGATCCCAGAAGAGCTCACCTTTTGAAAGCCTGCCTTTTTTCCTTACAAGACAAATCACTTCATGACCACAACTCTGCAAAAACGGAACAAGTATGCTTCCTATTGTACCGCTGGCACCGGAAATAAGAATTCTTTTTTTATCAGACTTGTTGACATGGTGTTCAAGATCGTATTTAAGAACTCTGTGCCGGTAACTGAACATTCTTTTAAACTCTTTTTTGGCAAAGGGATAAAAGGGGCGACTTACAAATCTAAAAGGCAGTTCAAATTCAACTCTATCTTCCATTAACGAAGTCTCTTTGCCTTGTTTGTCTCCTCCTGATTCAAAAAGATGGGTATGCTCCCATTTAGCAAATGGTCCCTTTATCTGATGATCTTTAAAAAGCTTATTTTCCTGATATTCTATGTGACAGGCTTCCCAGGTCATGGGAATTTTGAATATCTTGAGTTTGAATACTATTTTCACGCCCTTTTCAATGCCTTTACCGCTTCGTGCTATCATTTTCAAGGGGGCCCATGGTGGTGTCAGCCTTGCTATGGCTCCTTCCCTTGCATGCCATGAGAAAAGCATTTCAACAGGTGCATAAATTTCACTCTTTTTACTAAAAATATTATAAGCCATATTTATCCTGAAAAAGCAAATGAACCATTGATTTTGTATATTCTATACTATAACAATAATCATCAAGTGCAAACCCATTTTTAAAGGAAAAAAATTAAAATTTTAGGTACGCTCTTTGCAAATACAATATTTAGTTTAACACAACACCGAAGAGTGGTGGTTATTAATAATAATTTTTATTGGAGGTAAAAATAAATGTACAAACCAATTGAAATAGCCGATGGAATATATTCTGTTGGAATACGTGACTGGGATATGAGAGATTTCCATGGTTATTCCACCTATGAAGGCACAACTTACAATGCATTTTTAGTACTGGGTGAAAAAAATGTTCTCATTGACACAGTAAAAGAAAAATTTGGTAATGAGTTGTTATCCAACATAAGCAGGATTATAGATCCAAAAAAAATTGATGCCGTGATCAGTAATCATGCAGAACTTGACCACTCAGGGTCCATCCCTAAAATAATGCATAAAATCGGGATGGAAAAGCCCCTTTATTGTTCAAAGATGGGGGCAAAAAACCTGAAAAATCATTTAAATGAAGAGTTTAACTTTCAAATTGTAAAGACTGGTGATGAACTTAAAATGGGAAACAGAACTTTCTCATTTATTGAGACAAAAATGCTTCATTGGCCCGACAGTATGTTTACCTATCTTGTTGATGAGGCAATTTTGTTCTCAAGCGATGCTTTTGGGCAGCACTACGCAGGAGATATGTTCTTTGATGATGAGATTGGTGATGAGATTATCCCCCATGCAAGAAAATACTATGCCAATATTCTTCTTCATTTCTCACCGCTGGTGCAGGTACTTTTAAAAAATGTTGCAAAAATGAACCTGAAAATTGATATGATCTGCCCTGATCATGGTATTATATGGAGGGAAAACCCATCCAAAATCATTGAAGCCTATGATAAATGGTCCAGGCAGGAGCCGGAAAATAAAGTAGTTGTTATCTTTGACTCCATGTGGGACAGCACAAGCAAAATGGCAAGATCCATTACCAGCGGTATTGAATCTGAAGATGTCAATGTCAGGTTGATGAATACAAGAAAATGGCACAGAAGCGATATCTTGACAGAAATCATTGATGCAGGAGCAATTGCTGTTGGGTCTCCAACCCTTAATAATAATATTTTCCCTGTTATTGCCGATGTTATGACATACATAAAAGGGTTGCGCCCCCAGAACAAAGTTGTAGCAGCCTTTGGTTCCTATGGCTGGAGCGGAGAAGCAGTTAAAATCCTCAACAAAGAGTTTAAAGAGATGAAGCTTGATATTATTGATGAAGGTGTTAAAGTTCAGTTTGTACCTGATGAAGATGACTTGAACCGATGTTTTGATTTGGGAGTAAAACTTGCAAAAGAATTAAAAAAAAGATTACCTGGAGGGAATAATGCCTAACGAATTTAATGCAAATGATATTTTTGAAATCGCCATAAAAATTGAGCAGAATGGTGCAGTTTTCTATAGAAATGCAGCAAAAGACATTGCTGAAGAGGAGAACAAAAAATTTCTCCTTGAGCTTGCAGCAATGGAAGATAACCACGAAGCAACCTTTTTAAACTTGCAAAAAGAGTTAAAGGATAAAGAGAAAACTTCGACGATTTTTGATCCTGAAGATGAAAATCTGCTCTACCTGAAAGCCCTTGCTGATTTACGTGTTTTTGCAAAAAAAGAAGAACCAGGAGATGATTTTAAAAGTATACTTTACTCTGCCATACAGGCGGAAAAAGACTCTATTGTGTTCTATCTTGGAATGAAAAATCTTGTCTCTGCCAAAGCAGGTAAAACAAAACTCGATGAAATTATCCAGGAAGAGATGAGCCACATCCAGCTTCTTGCCGGCAAGCTTAGCAGACAACAATAACGATATGATCAGCTTATTTTAACTTTTATTTAGGGTGGATTATGAGCAATGAAAACAAGCCGATAACCCCGGAAATAGTTGAGGATGAAAATAGTAAAAATAGAGGTCAGCTGGTAAGGCAGGTTACAAAACCAAATATTTTGTACCTTATCCCCATTACTGGCAGACCACACCTGCCTGCCCAGGTTCAGCCTCTCATTGTAAGCAAAGATAAATGGGAAGAAACTTTAATAAAAGTATCCAAAGACTCTAATAATCTTTTAGGATTGTCCTATTTAGAGGAGGTTAAGAGTGATAAACTGGATAAAAATGATTTCCCTGAAATAGGCTGTGTTGTCAGGATGTTGAATATCTCTGACTTTGAGGGTAATATCCAGTTCATTGCCCAGGGACTTGAAAGATTTCGCATAAAAAGATTTCTTTCTGACAAGCCGCCTTTTGTGGTGGAAGTTTCCTATTTTGAAAAAACAGATGATAATGAAGATGAACTGAAAGCCTATGCCATCTCCATAATTAAAGCGATTAAAGATCTGCTTGCACTCAGCCCTTTATATTCTGAAGAGCTCCGACAATACCTTGGAAGATTCAGCCCGGATCAACCATCTCCTTTAACAGATTTTGCAGCTGGTATTACCAGCGCTTCTGGTAAAGTGCTCCAGGAAATCCTTGAAACTGTATCAATTATCGACAGAATGAAAAAAGTGATGGAAATTTTGCAAAAAGAGATGGAAATTGCAAAACTCCAAACTAAAATTCAAAAAGATCTTAACACCCAGGTGGATGAAAATAAGCGTAAATTCTTTCTAAAAGAGCAGCTTAAAGCTATCCAGAAGGAGCTGGGAATCAAAAAAGATGATAAGACTTCAGATGTTGATAAATTTAAAGAAAAATTTGCAAACCTGAAACCTCCTGAACATGTTGTAAAACGCTTTGATGAAGAGATTGAAAAACTCTCTGTACTTGAAACCGGCTCTTCTGAATATGGAGTTACAAGAAACTATCTGGAGTGGATAACTGCATTTCCCTGGGGGATACATTCTAAAGACAATATTGACATTAAACGGGCAGAAAAAATTCTTGACAGAGACCATGCAGGCTTGTCCGATGTTAAAGAGAGAATTATTGAATTTTTTGCTGCCGGGATTTATAAAAAGGATATCTCAGGCTCTATCATATTGTTCGTAGGACCTCCAGGAGTTGGCAAAACCTCTGTGGGAAAATCCATTGCTGAAGCACTGGGCAGGAAGTTTTTCAGATTCAGCCTTGGAGGCATTAGAGATGAGGCTGAGATTAAAGGACACAGAAGAACCTATGTGGGGGCTTTGCCCGGAAAAATGGTTCAGGCACTTAAAGATACTGAAGTTGCAAACCCTGTAATCATGCTTGATGAAGTTGACAAAATAGGAATTTCATATCAGGGTGACCCCGCTTCTGCCTTGCTTGAAGTCCTTGATCCAGAACAGAACTCTGAATTTTTAGATCACTACCTTGACCTTAGAATTGATCTTTCAAAAGTATTGTTCATATGCACGGCAAACCAGCTTGACACTATTCCTGCTCCGCTTTTAGACAGAATGGACATGATTAATCTTTCAGGTTATATCACAAGAGAAAAGATGGAAATTGCCCGAAAGCATCTCTGGCCAAAACTCTTGAAAAAAAATAACCTGAAGAATAAAACCATCACAATTACAGAGCCTACCATCAGGAATCTGATTGAAGGGTATGCCAGGGAAGCAGGAGTGAGAGGTCTTGAAAAGTTATTAAACAAGATCATCAGAAAAAGTATTGTTATTCTCTTGAAAAAAAGAAAAAAAACCATCCATATCAATATAAAATCGTTGGAAAAAATTCTAGGTCCTCCAATATTTAAAAAAGAAAAGCAGATGTCAGGAGTTGGAGTTGTTACCGGGCTTGCCTGGACCCAATTGGGCGGAGTAACACTTCCCATTGAAGCTGTCAGGGTACATGAAAAAAATGCAGGCTTTAAACTGACTGGCAAACTTGGTGATGTGATGCAGGAATCTGCAGCCATTGCTTACAGCCATGTCAGATCAAATCTTGCAAAATTTAATATAGATAAAGAGTACTTTGACAATGCCTTCATCCATATCCATGTGCCTGAGGGTGCAACACCTAAAGATGGTCCAAGTGCAGGTGTTACCATTACAACAGCGCTTATTTCCCTTGCAACAAGAAAAGCAATCAGACGACCCCTTGCAATGACAGGCGAAATAACCCTCACAGGAGCAGTCCTGCCCGTGGGTGGAATTAGAGAGAAAATTATTGCTGCAAGAAGATCAGGGATTAAAGAAATTATTTTGCCAACTGGAATCAGTGCTGAATTTCATAAGCTGCCTGACCACATAAAAGAGGGTATTGATTTTCATTTTGTAGAAAAATATCAAGATGTGTTTAAAATTGTATTTAATAATCAATGAAAATAAAGAAGAGTAACGGTACAGTCACGTTACTTACAGGAAAAAACGTTACCTGGAAGTGAAGAATCAAGTGAGTAATCATTGGTGACAAAAAAATATCTTTTTATAAATTTACATAAATCACTGGTATACAAGTAGTATACAAGAAAAAAAATAAAAAAACTACTGTTTTAAACAATAATCTTCCAGGTTTGGCATTAAGTATGCATTTAAATATTTCAGTTATCAGAAAAGTAAGAATATTTACTTACCTCCAAAATCTGATTAACCACCTCATCTAAATCCGAGGCAGCATAAATACCGTCACTGGCTGCCTCGGATTTTTTATTAACTGTTAATGATTTACGGCTGGAGAGGGATATCCCACTTTTTCATATACTTCCAGACCGATGTCCTGCTTTTGCCAATACGCCTTGCCACCTTTGCTTTGTTCCAGTCACACTCTTCAAGAAGCTTGGTCAATGCTTCTTTTGTAAGGTTTTGAGTCATCATGGCAGTTGAAAATCGGGATGCAATAGATGCTGTTTTATTTTCTGCCATTGACCTGCTCTTGATATTGCTGATAATTTCAACAGGCAGATCATTTAAGCTGATTTTATTGGAATCACAGATGACAAAAGCATGTTCAATGGCGTTTTCAAGCTCCCTTATATTGCCTGGGAAAGAATAATTTACAAGTTTATTAAGGGCATCGGATGAGACCCCTTTAATATTCTTAGATTCGCGTTGATTTCCTTTTTTAATAAAATGATTTATCAACAATGGAATATCTTCCCGCCTATCTCTTAAAGGCGGCACATTGACCGGGAATACTTTTAGTCTGTAGTATAAATCTTCACGAAATGTACCTTTTGCGACCAGTTCATAGAGGTTCTGATGGGTTGCAGCAATGACCCTGATATCTATCTTGTGTTTTGCAGAGTCCCCAACCCTCTCAATTTCTCTCTCCTGCAATACCCTTAAAAGCTTGATCTGCATATAGGGAGTCAACTCACCAATTTCATCAAGAAAAATACTTCCTTTATCTGCCTCTTCAAACCTGCCCTTGCGGTCTTTATGTGCTCCTGTGAAAGCCCCTTTTACATGACCAAACAATTCACTCTCTAAAAGGGTTTCTGAAAGAGCGCTGCAATTTACTATAACCATTGGTCGTTCAGATGAAAATCCTTTATAATGGATTGCTCCTGCAACCAGCTCTTTTCCCGTACCGCTTTCTCCCTGGATCAGGATGTTAGCCCTGCTTTTAGAGGCTGCCCTGATTGCAGCAAACACATTCTGCATTGCTGGACTTTTACCTATAATATTGCCCAGCCTGAATGAAGTTCTCAGCTGGGCCCTGGTCTCATCAATCTGTTCTTTCATTGCATTGAGCTCAGTTAGATCAGTAATAGTCTCAACCACTCCAAGGATCTGGCCATCTTCATTCTTAGCTAATCTTGCATTTTTAATAACCGGGACATCATATCCATCTTTATGGCGTACAAAACACTTTTTTGCCTCGGTTTTTCCATGCTTCATAACCCCGCATCTGTTCATATCAGCAGGGCATGTTTTCCCATAGCACTGGCTGCATTCCAACAAGCCACACCCCTTTCCCACAGCATCTTGTGCTGAATAACCGCTTATCCGCTCCATGGCATTGTTCCAGGAAGTTATCTTTCCTTTGGCATCCAGGGTGAACAGACCGTCTGCCATGGTATCAATAATCTGGTTTAAAAAACTGGCATTCCATAATTGATGGGTTTCCATAATCCCCTTTCAGCAGGCTGTTACACAATGCAAATTGGATCATTTAGTGTTTATGACAGCCTGATGTGTAACGCTAGCATATAGTAACGTTACTATAAAATTTTATCTTTTAAATTCTCTTTTTCAACTTTTTTTTCTGTCACCTGACAGGCATTTCTCATTCAAGTTGAAATACCCATTTTAGGCAGGATATACAGTTGTAATAAGAAATAAACACCAATGAATAATAAAATAAAAATGGTTTCTTTCATTGTCTTAATCCTTTATAATTTATTAATATAATCTCTGCTTTTTAATGTAGCAAATTATGTACCATGCGTTACCATATAAACGCTTATTGTTTACAATAACATAATCATAATCTTACTATTAATCAAGTTTGCTTCTCAAAAAGCTTGACTGGCAGGGTTATCGCCACAAGATTACTACCATGGGCATGGCTGGCATACTTTTTGAAATACTATGTTTTCAATAATTAAATTGGAAAAAGGACTTTTCTATTATGGATTCAAAACAATTTCAACAAACTATTGAAAAGGGTCTCTTCCTTGTTGATTTTAATGCTCCCTGGTGCGCACCATGTAAAATACAGGAGCCAATCATCCAGACAATGGAAGAAAAATTTAAAAATAAAATTTCCGTGGTATTCATCAATATAGATGACAATAGAAAACTTGCCACAGATTTTATGGTCCAGAGTATCCCTACACTTGTTTTTTTTAAAAATGGGATTGAAGAGGAGCGGTTTATAGGACTTCAGACAGAAGAAACCATTGAAAATAAACTAAATTCCATGCTGCAACACTAAAACCATTTATATATAAGAGGTTATTATGGGCTATTGTGTTAATCATCCTGATAGAGAAACAAGTTACCAGTGTATGAAACACCAACTCTATCTTTGTGAAGAGTGTCTTGAATGTCGTGATCCGGAAATTTACTGTAAATTTCGATCTTCTTGTGCAATACATTTTATCTCAAAAAAGGGGTTTGAATCGGAAAAAACAGCTGCCGAGTGACCCTGTTTTTTAAAAGTACTGATATATCAAAAAAGGAGGACTAAAATATGTTACGAATCTTATCCAAGCTCCAGAAAAATCTCGTTTGGGCTATTCCCATCTCAATGCTGATTGGACTTTTTTTTGGCTATTTCTTTAATGCCACACCATTAAAACAGTTTATCATCCCCATTACCTTTGTCATGGTTTATCCTATGATGGTAACCTTGAATGTCGGCAGTGTATTTAAGGGCCATGACCTTAAACTGCAAGTAACAACCCAGATTATTAATTTTGTCATTGTTCCAATCCTTGTTCTGGTTATAGGAAAGCTGCTTTTAAACGGAGTTGATGAGAAATTTAGCCTCTGGGCAGTTGGATTGTTCTTAATTGGTGTACTCCCCACATCGGGGATGACAATTTCCTGGACCGGATTTGCAAAGGGCAATAAGGAGGCTGCCATAAAGATGGTAGTATTCGGGCTGGTCATAGGCGCTCTTGCAGCACCAGTTTATACAAAGATTTTCATGGGTGCAACCATTGAAGTAAATATGCTTCATATGTTTAAACAGATTGCTCTTTTTGTTTTTTTACCTTTAGTAGCAGGTTTGTTAACCCAATATGCCGGCAGTAAAAAATGGGGACAAAAAGAGTGGAATCAGAAAATAAAACCCAAATTTCCTCCTTTTTCTGCACTTGGAGTTGTAATGATCGCTTTTCTTGCAATGTCATTAAAAGCAAAAAATATCATTGCAAACCCCGGAGATATTATCATAATACTGATTCCTTTGATCCTATTTTATTTAATTTCATATCTGTTTTTAACAATTGTAGGAAAACTTCTTTTTAAAAGAGATGATGCAATTGCAATGGTATTTGGGGTTGTAATGCGTGATTTGTCTATTGCTCTTGCCATTGCCATGACTGCCTTTGGCAAGCAGGGGATGACCATAGCATTACTGATAAGCCTTGCATATATAATTCAGATACAATCTGCAGCATGGTATGTTAAACTTGCAGATTTCTTTTTTGGAAAACCAGCAGAAGTAAAGCCTGAAAAACAAGTTTCAGATAAAATAGAAGAAAAAGAGGTATCTGAACCTAAAGGGTCCATGGCTGTTAATATAACAAAAATTTTATTTGCAACGGATTTGTCCCAGACTGCCAGGCATGCAGCAAAATATGCCTGCAGTATTGGAAATAAATATGATGCACTTGTTCATACTATCCATACAGTACCTGATATTCTGGACGAATTCTCTTCCGAAGCAGGAGTTGATATTGCAAGCCACATGGATCCTGAAAAAAAACAAACCTTTAATAAAGAACGAATTGAACATGCAAAGGCACTTATCCAGAAACGAATAAGTGTAACTTCCAAAAAAATACTGCAAGAATTCCCATCCTGCCCGCTTTCCGAGGATCGAATTATTATCAAAGCAGGAGACCCGATAGATGAAATCATTGCCACAGCACAAAAAGGTGATTTTGACCTTATTATCATGGGTACACATGGACATGGCGATTTCGAAGAGATGATGCTTGGCAGCACAGCCAGTGGAGTTATCCGCAAATCAACTATACCGGTACTTATTGCAAGACCGACACAATAGCCTGATTTTTAAGCCCTGATAGTTTGATATCATCAGGGCTTAAATTTAATTTAAAGTCTTTAAAGCTTCAGTTAAAAGACTCTTAAATCTATCAAGGGTAACCGGATATGCCTGCATGGGGATTCCCATCCAGTCACAATAGTCTAGAAATTCTTCGGGGCTTTCCTCCATATATTTTTCCATGTAGCCAATACCATCCAAAACAATGGCTCCACCAGTGTGCCTGGGAAAATTCTCATTGGCAACGCTTTTATCCCACCCCTTAAATACCTGGGTTCGATATTTTACCCAGCCTGGAGTCATAAACCATACAGGCTCACCACCTGCAATTTCATCTGTTATCTGTCTCATTTCATCATCACTTGCCAGCATTCCCATGCAGTGAGTGGCATTAATTCTTGCAACCCCCAAACCCTGCTCCTTAATCACATGCTCCATCAATCGTGTGGGGTTGTCTGGGTTTACATAGCAATACTTACCACCAAAGACAACAATCACGCCCTTTGCAACACCCTTTGCTTTTCCAATGAACTTAATAAGCTGGGATTCAAGTTCAGGAATATTCTGATGCAATCCCGGTGTTGTAAAAAAAACATGATCAGTATCAAGGAAACCCAGCTTTGCAAGAGAGTTTATCTCCAGACTCATGGTGCCGCATGCTACAATTGCAGTATCTTTAAATGATGCATTTTTCATACATGCCCCTCCCTATAAATATATTAATCTGTGTCACTGTTTATTTCACCTTCTGGTATATCCTCGCCAGGGCGCCAGGTTACAAATTCACTTATATCCAAAACATCATCAGCTTTAATTATTTTTTCCGTCCAGACAATTCGAGTATTACACTCATAAACTATTTTGCCAAGGTCATTACGTCTTTGCTCTAAAGCCTTTTCTGATTCATCCCTGGTTCCATGAACAGAAATCACTTTTTTCTCAGACTGTCCCAGATTGTGTTCGTCATAAATCAATGCATACATGATACATCTCCTTTTTTATGGTGAAAAAATTACAAAAGTGCAGGTATAAATCATCTATGCCTGCACTTAAACATTTACAAAACTAACTGCCAAGGTTGTCAGCAACCTTATCTTTTTCAAGATGCTCTTCCCATTTTTTACCCCATAGATCAGGAACAGTCTCTTCAACCTCTATAATAGAATCCCAGGGAATACCAATCTCGGTAAAAATATTTTTCACGCTCTCTTCACTTGGTGCAATCCAGATACAATACCTGATACCTTTGTCTTCGTTAAAGTATGTTCTAATCCAGGTTCCGGTTTCCACCATGGCAAGTTTTCTCCAATTTGCCTGTACTTCATCACAGTTAATATCAGGGTTGTTGTGAACCATCATAAATTTTTTAAGTTGTGCCATGATAAGCCTCCTTTACTAATATAATTTAATATTTGCCCAGCAGGTCTGTTTCATTTTAGCTGAGTGCTTTAATTTCATATAATTACAATTGTCATGCCAGGTTTTTTCATTTTGATGATCATCTTAATAACTGTCTGAAAATATAGAAAAAATCATTGGCAAAAAAAGATTTAAAGACCATTGCGTAATGCTGAATAAAATGGTACTAATAAAAAGTGGCGCCACAATCAGCGCCACTATACATAAAAATATAACAGGAAGAACATTTGAAAGATCTAGCAGCTGAGATAGAAAACAATAAGCTTATGAAGATGCTGTTGGAATCTATTGGTGATGGTATTTTTATTCTGGATAATAATGGGCATATTGTGACCTGGAACCCTGCCATGGAACGTATTACAGGTTTCACCTCCGGTGAAGTTTTAAATCAGAACTGTCAAATACTCAACTTTAATCAATGTTTTGAAAAAGATTGTCCCAAAGGGCATCATGACTGCGGTATATTTAAATATGGCAAGGTGGACCCGACAGAGTGCATGCTCCGCCATAAAAATGGTCATGAAATAAACGTTACAAAAAATGCAAGGGTTATTCTGGATAGTAAAAATAATGTGTTAGGTGTTATTGAGGCAGTCACTGACCTTACTGAATTAAAAAAAACCCGTTTAAAAATGGAGGAGGCCACCCGCCGCCTTGGTGAACTGAACCGCCTCCAGGGAATCATTGGTAAAAGTAAGATTATGCAGAATGTCTTTACCTTTATCAAGGCATCGGCTGCAAGTGATGCCACAATACTGATCCAGGGCGCAAGCGGTACCGGCAAAGAGTTGGTTGCAGGTGCCATACATGCCATTGGCCGACGCAGGAATAAACCTTTTGTGATAGTCAATTGCAGTGCACTATCTGAATCTCTGCTGGAAAGCGAACTGTTTGGACATGTCAAAGGTGCGTTCACTGGAGCTATACAGACTCGCAAGGGCAGGTTTGAAGAGGCAGACAGCGGCACGCTCTTTTTAGATGAGATTGGCGAAATCTCACCATATATCCAGATTAAACTCCTGCGGGTTCTCCAGCAAAAAGAGGTTGAACGGGTGGGAGAGTCCAAAAAACGAAAAGTGAATATCCGGATTATAACAGCAACCAATAAAAACCTTGATGTCCTGGTACAGCAGGGAAAATTCAGAGAAGATCTCTATTACCGTCTCAAAGTATTCCCTATTTATCTGCCGCTTTTGAAACAGCGGAAAGAGGATATTCCGCTTCTGGTAAATCACTTTGTCAGCAATAATAACAAACATACTGAAAACAAGGTTAAGGGAGTAGCAAGACCTGCAATGCAGGCTATAATGGAGTATTCATGGCCGGGTAATGTAAGAGAACTTGCCAATGCAATTGAGCATGCTTTTGTACTCTGTACTGACCGGGAAATATATCTTGCAGACCTGCCCCTTGAAATACAAAACCCTTCCCCTGTTAAACCTGTTACATATAGGACTCAACCAGACAAACCAGATGGTGCTTTGCCAGTAATACGCTCCAGGCTTTCCGGGCAAAAGCTTATTGATCTTCTGACAGAATGTAACTGGAATAAGGCTGAAGTTGCAAGGAGGACAGGGTACAGCCGCGCTTCAATCTGGAAGTACATGAAGAGATGGGATATTCCCATGCAGCCTGAATAAAAAAAAATCATTGTCTGAATCGTGTCATATCGATATTCAATCGCCGGACAATTTTTTGAATTGAAGCTCGCTCAAGCCCGCTGATTCTTGATGTTTTTGAGATATTTCCCCCTGTCTGTTCAAAGAGCCTGGTAAGATAGTTTTTTGAAAACATATCCAGAGCTTGCTTTTTTGCATCTTTATACAGCAATTTTGTTGATGGATCAAAATTATCATCCCTTTTCCCTTCAACATGATTTATAAGTGCAAGGTCAATTAGTGCACCATTGGAAAATACAGCAAGACGTCTTACATAATTTAAAAGCTCTCTTACATTGCCTCGCCAGGTCTGCCTTGAGAGAAACGTTAGAGCTGCAGGATCAATTTGTACAGGTTTGATATTCATCTCCTGGCAGGTTCTTAAAATAAACTTCTTTACAAGTGCAGGAATATCATCTCTTCTTTCTCTTAAAGGCGGTACATTTATTGAGAGCACATTAAGCCTGTAATATAAATCCTGCCGAAAGGTTCCATCATCAATCTTTTTTTTCAAGTTCTGGTTTGTGATGGCAATAATTCTTACATCAGTTGTTTTTGAAACACTTGAACCAACTGGTTTAACCTCTTTATCCTCTAAAAATTTTAAAAGCTTTGCCTGGATTGAAGGAGTGATATCTCCTATCTCATCTAAAATAAGTGTTCCTTTATCCGCCGTCAGAAAAAAACCATTCCAATCTCTCTCAGCCCCGGTAAAAGCCCCTTTAACATGACCAAACAACTCACTTTCCAGCAATTGATCAGGGATGGCAGGGCAATTTAAAGCATGACATGAGGCAGATTTTCTGGAGGATGCCTTGTGAATTGCCTTTGCAATAAACTCTTTTCCACTGCCGGACTCGCCGGTAATCAGAACTGTATAGTCTGTAACAGCAATGGCTGATATTTTTTCATTAAGCTCTTGCATCACTTTGCTTTCAAACTGTCCTACTCTATCAGAGCTTATGGAGCTGATGATTTTCTGCAACCGCCTGTTTTCGAAAAATAGAGAGTAGTGCTCAATTGCCTTTTCAACAGTGTGATATAATGTTTCTCTCTCAACAGGTTTGGTTATAAAATCCCATGCTCCCTGTTTTAAAGCACTGACTGCACTTTCAACAGTACCATAGCCTGTGATCATGATTACACAGAGATCCTTATTTGTCTCCATCCCTTTTTTCAACAACTCATGCCCGGACATTCCTGGCATTTGAAGG
>Ga0256845_1001990_pt1 | contig 15479 bp, 12 predicted proteins | sample RiftiametaG_FD_189101 | JGI IMG/M metagenome (GOLD analysis project Ga0256845, IMG submission 189101) | Tube worm associated microbial communities from hydrothermal vent at the East Pacific Rise, Pacific Ocean - Riftia | ecosystem: Host-associated > Annelida > Integument > Unclassified ...
AAAAATTAGAAAGAAATTTAGAATTAGATTTTACTTAACCAAAACCAGATGTGGCGATAAAGCGGCTAGCCTTCTCAGAGGGCTAGCTCAATACACCCTTATAGGGTGCAATCAAAACCACGTTCTTAGAACGTGGATATTTACTTCATAGAAATATGGAGGAGAGGAGAAAAAGGATCGCATAAAAGGCGATCCTTTCTGGGGATTTACTTAACCATTAATCGTGCCATTAACAATCGGTTCAAAAGCCGTCAAACTATCTTGTAATACAGAATTACCAAGACCATGATTCGGAAATAAACCCGTGAAATTTTCTTGTTCTCCGTGTAGAGCCATATAGTTTAATAAAACAGTTTCGACCAGTAAATTAGGGTTGTTAGCTGCAGGCGATGATGCTGTTTCAACTGATGCATCGGAACGAACATAACCAATTTGTTGATGGATTGCTTGTTCTTCAGGTGTTGGACCTATAAGGTTTGGCCGACTAGTTGGGTTATAAACCATAAAGAAAGAACTCGCAGTTCCTGAATTATCGCCAGTCCATACACCTTTACCGCCACCATTGACGCTTTCATCAATCATTCCGTTACTAAAAACAGAACCATCACTGAATACATAAACCATTAAAGGCACACCGACTTTAGCGGCATATTCTAAACAGGCACCTATACACCGCCCGGCTCTTTCATCTCTTAACTCTCCAGTAGAGCGATCGCCAGTATGATAATCGAATCCACCCATTGTAACGGTTCCCGCACCAGCAAAACCATTGACTACTAATTTCATTACAGCGGCGGTTTTTCTAAACTCGCCATCACCATCAAATTCGGCTTGAGTAAAGATACCGTTATCACCAACAATGTCAGCATCGATAGCAGGATTCAAGGTCGTTGGATCGCCAAATCGATCGGCTAAGTCAGCGCTTTTAATATAACCACATCTTACTAACTCTTTAATTACTTCATCGGTAGAAACATTAGTATTAACCGCATTCATTTTTGCATCAGAAATTCGGTAAACAGCTTCCATAACACTGACTGCATCATCTTGACTTAACAGACCAACCAGATCGCCGATATCTACTAAACCAGTTACATCACTTGGTCTATCAACTTTAGTAGGGCGAATTGATAAATCTATCATTGATGCGGGTGACATTGAGTTACCACCTGAATCGCTGTTTCTTGAACCAATTAATGTAAGTAATGAACCATTTGCCCCAACTTTATTGATCCCGTACATCGGGTTATGAGGGTTATTTCCTGTATCATTGTCAGATCGAGCTGGGATAATAGCACCTGCAGTTGTTAAAGCTGTGGCAGCTGTACTACTTTGTTGTATCCCTCTTAACATAGCGCTATCACTATGAAAAGACAATCCATAATCGTTATTGACAAACGTTGAAACTCCTGTTTGAGCATTAACTAATGATGGAATTCTATCGCCTGGTAATCCTAGCATGCTATAACCAGCAGACGATATAAAATCTAATTGCCCGCCTTGACCACCAGTTAAAACATTTGAACCGGCTATATTTGCACCACCAGCTAAATCGAAACAAATAAAAGGTATTTTACCTGCGCCTTGCACCGCTATTCCACAACTTACTTTTAACGCTTCTATATCATCAGAAAGAGTCGCATGAGCTCTTTGAGGGTTTGCAAAAAGCCCTAATATGGAGGGAGCCATAACGCTAGCTGTTCCACCAATCATGCCTTGCGATACAAAATCTCTTCTTGTCATAGGACGTTTATGCGCGCCATGTAACAAAGGTGTATTAACATCTAAATGGTTTTTTCTAGTTTTAGTTCTCATTGAATTTAATCTCATTACCTAACTCCTATTGTACAAGCATTGCTGCGTTGGCGATGGTGGCAGCACAAACGGCTTTCACAACAGTATTGGTTTTCTCGGCATCACAACTGGCACCGCAGGTCGTTAATTTATCAATTAGGCTATTAAGCTCGGCTTTAACATCAACATCAGTTGGTTGAGAAGATAAGTTGCCTCCCATTGTATTGAGTAATAAGGGGTTTAAAATCTGATCACGTTTTACCGTGCTGTCAAAAGCCACATTAGCACCTGATGAAAAATCAAATCCCGAGAAGTAACTAGCCTTTGCTGATGAGTTTTCAACTAAAGCATTACAATACTCAATCGCTAATTGAGTGATCCCCATTTGTTGAGATGATACAAAAATATCAATATCTGTTAATGTCGGCATTTGTTGTTTAACGACATTATAAGTATTTTTAACATCAATATTATTCATTGGTATTCCTGTGACTTTAGACATCGTCGCATTTATTTCTGCAAAATCACGTAATCCAATTTCAGGTCGTTCACCTAAATCAACCGGTACCGCAGGTGGTGGTGGTGGTGGCTCAATAAATACATTTTCTTGACCGTTAATCTTTTCAAAGGTTAAGAAAAATTCGTCAGAAGTAGGCCCTTTTTCTAAATTGATAACGGTACCAAGACGCGATAACAACTGACCTGTTTCACTGGAGTAAGTTGAACTACCGATGTTGGATATTAAGTTACTATAGGCTTGTCCTGTATTAGCTTCTTTGCCATTAATTGCAATACGAATTTTTTCTATATCTAAATTATCAGGGATTGTTGCTGAATTTAAATTGACATAAGTAGGCTCACTAAATAAATAACCATAGCTATCAAATTGGCTTACTTCATACATCACATAAGAGTCAGCATCATTAACTAGATGTGAAATACTGAATAACAAAAAGAATTTTTCGCCTACACCGATATCAAAGTTTTGAACAACTTGTTCTTGTGTTAAAGCTCTATTATGAATAACGACCATTCTAAACGTACCGGCAAATAATCGACTGCCATCCGCTTCATTTCCTAGAACAAAAGCGTAAGTATTATTCCAATCGATTAAGGTTCCACCCGTTTCAACATCTTCAGAAGCGACTAAAGTTCCATTTACGAATACTTTTTTACCTTCGGTAGGGCTGAAGGTTGCAACGACATGTTGCAAAGATGTTTGTAAAACTTCGTCAGCATCGGGTGTGGAAATGAATGGACCACCATTTTGATCGGTTTCACTACTGCGATTTGAAAAATTATAATTATATAAAGTTTGACCTAGTGTGAAATTTCGATCCAGCGTACCTGCTGAGTAACTAACAATTCCAGCGGGGCCTTCCTGAGTTACATTTGAAGGGACAATCCAGGCTTCAATCGAATACTCTCCAGTAGCGGTAATTTGATCGTGAATTTTTGAACTCGATCCAGTGCTTCCTTGAGCCTTACCATCAACTATCTGAACTCCCCATCCTCCAACCCAATTATAACTTCCACTTAACGTCAAATTGATGGCTGGTTCAACACCGCTTGTATCGAAAGCGACATTTCCAGAACCTGTTTTAAAATTCCAAACAGCTATTGCATTTGGCTCGTATCTACCACCTCCGCTCGCCACAATACCGTCAGTCAATAGTAACGCTTTACTCTTTAAAAGGCTTGGATCAACTTCTGTTGGTACTATTTGCTTGGCAAAATTATCTATTGCAGTTTGCATCTCATCAGCATTAGTTGTGCAATCGCTCCAACAGTTATGAAATTCATTTCTCAATCGTAAAACGAATCGAGAATTTGCAGGAGTGTCGAGGTCAATTTTTGCTTTTGCGGCTTCATAAGCAACATCTACATCAGCATCTGCAAAAAATGGAGAAATTGGTGTAGCGGAAGACTCGGTATGACAGTTTAGACACCTTGCTGTCAATATTGGATGAATTGTTTGTGAAAATAAATCAGAATTTAGTGGGAATGTTTTGCTATCGCCGGGATCTTTTATGGGAGGCTCTTCAAGAACAATTGTGGCGCTACTTGCTGCCGCATCTCCTGCCCATGCCGTAATGTAACTGGTAATTGTATCGCCACACGCTGAATCACTACTTAACCAACAGTTGTGACCTGTAGCTACTTTGGTTACCATTAGTGAGTCTTTTGGTGAAGTTAAATCGACAATTTTATTGGCCTCGCTATAAGCTTTATTAACATCTTCTAAATTAACAAAATCGGGGAGTTGACCCACGCCGTGACATTGACCACAACGATTTGATGCTGATAAGTTATCCCACACACTCACCTTAAAAGATTGAACATCGTCAGTAGATGGTGCCGGCCCAGCATAACCAGAGGTTGGCGTTGTCTGTTGACTAGGGTTATCTTCTATTTCTGCTCCGCCTTTAGAACAAGCTGAAAGAAATACGAGTGATAAAGATGCCAAAAGAGAAAGTGAAGCGAGGCGATTAGTAGAAAAACGGGCAAGGAAGTTAGTTGTCTGTTTAATCATTGAGCTTGTAATTGAATTAGTCATTATTATTCTCCCATACAATATACGGCTGATTCAGCAAAGGTTCTTTTTAGCTGAAAACTATTAGCTTTTAGGGAATCGATCATTGTGTTTACTTGAGTCCTATCTGCATCATTTCCTGGTTTTCTTAAGCAAACATTTTCAAATACTTTTTCAACCTGACATTGCGCAAATTTTGCACTGTAAGCTAATTCTTGCCCCATTGATTTAGCGCCACTTCCTGAACCCGGTAGGGATACATCCCAACCAATATTTGCATTTTGTCCTTGTCTCCAATAGTTATCCCAATTATCATTTTCAGTGATATACCCATAAGGAAAATTAGCGCTGTTGAAATGATATTTTGCTTGTACGCGTGTACCGGTGCTAGCATCTACGGTTCCTTGGGTGTTATAAACTAAATGACCATTTTCTGCATCAGGATCTGTATCTACATCATATTGATAATTATAATATGCAAAACTTTGGATCATCGGATCCATACCTGCGTGGCATCCATAACAAGAGTTGTTATATATGCGACTATCACCACCAGGGCTTCGTGAAACATCCTGTCTAATTCGGTCGGCAGCCCTTGAGATATCTTTTAGAGGCTCTAAGTCGCCACATAAATGGTTAATTAGAGTGAATCTAAAATGAGCTCTATTCGTACCGTCAATTAGGAATGCTTTCGCTGCCGCACGAGTAGTTAAAACACCTGCAGTTGCTTCGGCTTCTAATCCTGTCACATTAGTTTGAGTATCTTGTTGTAAAACATTTTTCAGATCTGAAAAATTGTCTTCCATTGCTTGGTAATGGTCATTGTTTGTATTTGAGTAACCTGGTAATCCAGCTTCGTTGCCTATGTAAATAATATTACCAATTAACATCTCTCTGATATCAATATCATCTTTGACGATTCCAATAAATGTTGCCGTGTAATCATTTAAAGGTGCAAAAACTGTTTGAGCTTCATTAGTCCATGGTGTTGCCATATTTTTAAGAGTAGTTCGGTAAAAGTCTGAATGTTCCATTGCAGTATAAGCTGCAGTGTTTGCACCGATTGCACCGTTTGCGATGATATCGGCTTCCATACTATTTAAAACAGTTTCTGAAGGTGGAACGCCTGCTAGGCGATCATGAATTCTTTTTGCTTGTTCGCGTGGCCCCGCGGATACAGAAAATAAAGTGGATGTGGATATTGCCGCTAAACAGAAGAGTCCAATTTTTAAACTTAGATTTCTCTTTTCTTGTTTAATTCCTTTATTATTTGATAACTCAATTCGTTTATTATTTAAGATCATTCTCATATGTACTATCCCATCTATTTCAGATTACTTCACTTGTTTGGATTACATTCTTACATTTAGCTTATATTAAATAAATTTAACTTATCGTGAAACTTCGCACAGAAAAGCATAAAGCTATATTTAATAATATTATTTCAGATAAGTGGTTCTTTTTGCGTTTATTCGGTTAAAGCTGTTAATGTAATTTTAATTAATATAAATTTATAAATCCCATTTGTTAAATAGTTTGCATAATTTGCCGAAAAATTAACTATAGTAATAGAATGGGGATCGGACTAGTTTTTTTAGTTTTGAATTAGTACTTAATATTTTAAAAAATAGGTATTGAATTGCTATCGGCATTATTTGGAAAAGCTTGATTTAACTTTTTATTGGACAGAGTTAATTAACAATACAAAAGAGCCAATCTTTCGTAGTTTCGGAGATTAAGTAAGTGCAATTTGCAATTAAAAAGTGAATAGATTTAAGAATTATGAAAAAATTTATTAGTATTACAGTTTTAATAAGTATTCTATTGCTTTCGGCTTGTGTGAGCGAGGATGGAACATTAGTTGCTGGTGGGCAAGATCCAGATCCAGTAGTCATTGATTTGCCTATAGCTTACGTTAAAAGACCTTTGCCCGTTGAAGATGATGGCAATGGCAATATTCAACCTGTACTTGTTAATCTGCGTGAACCCATTAGCTTTTTGCCAGGAGCCTCTCTATTTTTTAGAAATCGAGCGTCTGCTACATCTGAAGAGATCAATTTAACTGATGGTATATTTGAAATTGGCTCTTTATATGATGTAAAAGACGTCGACACATCTTATGACGGTACTAAACTCGTTTTTGCAATGAGGGCTCCTGAAATAGAAGATGCGGACGAAGATGAACAGCCTAAATGGGATATTTGGGAGTATGATAATACAACCAAGGAAGTGACTAGGTTGATCACTTCAGATATTGTTGCCGATGAAGGGGAAGATATATCTCCTCATTATTTACCCGATGGACGTATTGTTTTTACTTCGACTCGTCAAAGACTTGCCAAAGCCATTTTACTAGATGAAGGCAAGCCCCAATATGACGCCTTTGATGAAGATCAAAATGTTCGTACACTTGCTTTACATGTTATGAATGGTGATGGAACTAATATTACCCAAATAACGTTTAATCAAAGCCATGATCTAACCCCCAGTGTTTTAACTAATGGAAAAATCGTATTTAGTCGATGGGATAATGTTAATAGAAATGATGAGATAAGCCTTTATCAAGTGAATCCTGATGGATCTAATCTAGAGTTTTTATATGGTTTTCACTCTCATGAAACAGGAACCGATGGCTCTGTTATTGAGTTTATGCAACCAAGGCAAGCGCCTGATGGACGTATCATTGTCAAATTAAGACCAAATTTATCACCTAAATTTGGAGGTGAGATAGTATATATTGACTGGCAAAACTTTACAGAAAATGAGCAAACTGCTATCAGTTCTAATGGTGCGACAGGACCTGCTCAAGTAACGGCAACACCATTTGATGTAAGAACAGATGATAATCCATCCGCAGGCGGACGGTTTGCTAATGTCTATCCTCTTTTTGATGGTTCTGGTCGATTTTTAGTGAGTTGGTCGCCTTGTCGATTGAGTGAAATAGACACAAATGGCATCGTAACAATAGTACCCTGTACTGAGGAGGCACTAGCCGATGACAGCTCAGTTGAAGCTAATCCGTTATACGGTATTTGGAGTTTTAACCCTGAAGACGGAACACAAATTCCTGTTGTTGTTGGAGTGGAAGGTATCATCACTCATGAAGTTGTCGCTATGGCACCAAGAGATATCGCCACGGTAATTCCAGATATTGTATTAAATGCGGATCAAACGCTTATTAGTGAGGGGGTTGGGATATTACATATTGAAAGTGTTTATGACTTTGATGGTGTTGACACCAGCCCCGCAGGGATCGCTACATTAGCTGATCCGGTTCAAACTGAGGCTGCAATGCGACCTGCAAGATTTATAAGAATTGTTAAAGCGGTTTCACTGCCTAGTGAAGATTTAGTTGATATACCTAATACTGCATTTGGTCGGAGTAATAGACAGCTAATGAGAGATATTTTAGGTTATGCCATTGTTGAACCTGATGGTTCTGCTATGTTTAAAGTACCAGCCAATACAGCATTTGCTATTAGTGTATTAGATGCTAATGGTCGTAGAATTAGCGAGAGACACCAAAATTGGATGACTTTAAAAGCTGGTGAAATTAAAGAATGTCATGGTTGTCACACTAACGAAAGCGAATTACCTCATGGTCGTTATGATGCGGAAGCAAATTCTATTAATCTAGGTGCTCCTGTAACGGGAAACCCATTTCCAAATACAACAGCTACTCTTTTTGCCAACCAAGGCGAAACAATGGCGGAAGTTTATAACCGAATTAATGGATTTCAACCCTTATCTGTCAATATCAAATATACAGATTATTGGAATGATCCAGCGCTAAGCGCGGTGAATCCAGATATTGATTTTTCTTACTCTGCTCTCCAATCTCAAGCACCGACGGATCCCGGATGTCAAGGTAATTGGAGTGCCTTGTGTCGGGTTTCGATTAATTATGTTGATGAAATTCAGCCAATCTGGGAAGTTTCCCGACAAGTTTTGGATGATATGGGTAACTTGGTTGTGGATAATACCTGCATTTCTTGTCATAACGTGGTCGATGATATGGGAGTTGCCAAAGTACCAGATGCTCAGCTTGAGCTTTTAGGAGGTACATCAGTTGATGAACCAGATCATGTTATTTCTTACCGAGAGTTATTTTTTGGAGATAATGCAGTTGAACTTGTCAATGGCGCATTGATCGACTTATTAGTTCCGGTTTTTGATGCGAACGGAAATCAGGTATTTGAAGTGGATGCCGATGGCAATTTGATTTTAGATGCAAATGGCGATCCTATTCCTGTTATGCAGACAGTGCCTATGGGTGCATTAATGCGAACTTCTGGTGCAAATAATAATAATGGATTTTTAGATTTATTTGCTGTTGGAGCCTCACATGAAGGTCGACTATCGGGGGCAGAGTTGAAATTAATTTCCGAATGGTTAGATATAGGTGCTCAATACTATAACAATCCTTTTGATGTACCTCAAAATTAGACTAGAATGTTCGTATCATAAATTAGTTGCAGACAGTTAGCTACGAGCAGTTAGTTACAAATAGTCAGTTATAATTAAAAACGATTAACCATACTGGAAAAATATAAACATTGTCTCTCTTACATTTTTATAAAAATTGGAATTTTGTTGTTAGATTGTGTAAATACCTTTTATTTATCAGCATAGCGTTGCCTATATTTTGCCAAGCAGAAGAGAGCGGTGTGGTTAATAATCGAGAAACAATATCAAAGGAAGTTGAAACTATAGCTAGTGAAAATACTGATACGGAAAAGAAAAAAGAGAATGTTGAATTAGAATCTATTAAACCGCTGTCTGGAGCATTAAAAAAACGACTAAAAAATCCAGAAGAGCAGCTCGAAGAACAGCAAGAGCTATTGGATGAATTAGCTGAATACCAAAAGACCACTATAAATGATGCTTTTATCGAATTACACACGGGAGCCGGACGAGGATTTCCTGTTTTTCATGTAGAAGAAAAGGGTGAAGAGATCCATATTATTAAAAAGAAGACCCAGTGGTATAAAGTTTTAACGAAAAAAGGTCATCGTGGCTGGGTTCACGAAGATAAAATGGCTAAAACGTTATTATCCGAGAACCAGCTTTTTAATATAGCTAATAGTAAACAAATTGATTTTCAGAAAAAGCGTTGGGAAGTAGGGGTATTGACAGGCGATTTTGGTGGTGCAACTACATTATCAATGTATGGTGGTTGGAATTGGACTGAAAATGTTGGAACGGAGATTTCGGTTAGTCAAGCGTTAGGAAGTGTGTCCGATATACGTTATGCGTCTATCAATCTAACACACCAAGCTTTTCCTGAATGGCGTATATCACCCTATTTTAAGTTGGGAGCGGGAATCATTCACACTGAACCGTTTTCCACTATAATTCAATCAGAAGATCGAAAGGACGAGATGATTCTTGTAGGTTTTGGTTTAAAAATGTACGTGTCTCGACAGTTTTTTATTCGAGCAGAGTATTTAAACCATACAATTTTAACTAGCAGAAACGACAACGATGAAATAGAAGAATGGAAAATAGGAATAAGCGTATTTTTTTAAATATAACCTCAAAAGTGGTTTGGTTAAGAGTTTTGTTTTTAGCATTACTTCAATTGACTGTGGCTCCACAATTATTATCCGCAGAAGATGAACAAAAAGACCTTGGTGGATTTGATCGAATATTTGATCCTAAAGTTGAGCGACGCGAGATAGAAAGAGAAGCAATTGATACTGAGAATTGGGAAATTGGTGGTTATTATGGAATTATCAGTATAGAAGACTTCGGTTCAAGTGAGTTAGTAGGTATTAGAGTGGCTTACCATGTAACAGAAGATTTTTTTATAGAAATGAGTTACGCAAAAACAGAAGCGGGTAAAACGAGTTTTGAGAATTTATTAGGTAACATTCAATTTCTGCTTCTGCCAGATGGAAAGCGTGAATACATTGATTATGATGTTGCTCTAGGATTTAACTTGTTACCGGGTGAAGCTTTTGTCGGCGATGAGTTAGCATTTAGTAGTTCAATGTATCTAGTGGTTGGTTTGGGAGCTACAAAATTTGCTAATGAAACTCATTCAACAATCATGATTGGTGGTGGATATAGAGTTCTTTTTACAGACTGGTTTGCTATGCATTTAACTTTAAAAGATCATTTTTACGATACAGAGTTAACCGGTGTTGCAAAAACGGTTAATGACTTAGAAATTTCTACGAGCTTTACTATCTTTTTTTAGTGATTTTGAGATTAACAATTATTCCATTTAATAGTTTTAAATAAGGATTTTACTGTGATGAAAAATTTAGTTGTAGCGACTGTAACTGTCATTCTGACACTGGTTTTAGGCTTGTCTTTCAATGCCTCTGCAAAAAGTGTTTCTGCACCAGACTTTACTTTAAAAAGCCGAGACGGAAAAAATGTACGATTATCTGATTTACGAGGACAAGTGGTATTACTCAACTTTTGGGCGTCTTGGTGTGGTCCATGCCGTCAAGAAATGCCAATTTTGGATGACTTACATAATAAGTATAAGTCGCTAGGTTTTTCTGTTTTAGGCGTTAATCTAGATGCTAAGCCTAAAAAGGCCATCGGTTATTTAAAAGATACACCGGTAACGTTCCCTGTTTTATATGATCCTAAAGGAATTACCAGTGAACAATATGGTGTTTCTGCTATGCCTAGTACGGTCATTATTGATAGAAATGGTAATGTACGTCATTTGCATAAAGGTTATAAATCTGGTTATGAAGATGAATATGTGGCTCAAATTAAAAAATTGCTAAGAGAATAGATACAACGTTATGAAGCTGATGTATTACAAAGCATTAATTTTCAGATTGACGATTACTTTTGCGCTATTGATTTCAACATTAACTTTAAATGGTTGTTCTTCAATTGAACCATGGGTTAAGCCATATGAGCGACAAAATTTAGCTGATCCAATAACTTTTTTTGGTCGTGACCCTGTATCAGATAATTATATGCATCATGTTAGGCAAGCTCGAGAAAGTGCAAGAGGTGCTGAAGGTAGTGCAGGAGGTGGTTGTGGTTGTAATTAAACAAACTGGCTCTAGTCTGATTAATAAAGGGATCTATTCGTTTTTTTTGTTTACATCTATTTTGATGTTTAACATTTCTAAGTCTGCCGTATTACCTGAAGATCGTTCTGATGTTCTTTATCATCGTTTTGATGGTGGCGGTGTCGTGATTGATGGGCCTTCAATACTTATAAGGAAGTCAATAAAAGATACGGTTTCAATTTCTATGAATTATTATGTTGATAATGTCAGTAGTGCATCTATTGACGTGGTAACTACCGCAAGCGCTTATACCGAAGAAAGACAAGAACAATCCATGAGTGTTGAGTATTTGAGAGATAAAACTGTTTTAAGCATTAATTATGGACAAAGTTCCGAGAATGATTATGAAGCAAAATCAGCCGGTTTTAATTTCACTCAAGATTTTTTTGGTGACTTAACAACTTTAAGTGGCGGATATTCACAAGGTTGGGATGTTGTTGGCAAGCGTGGAGATGAATCCTTTGCTGAAGATGCGACTCGAAAACAATATCGTGTAGGCTTAAGCCAAGTAGTAACTAAAAATAGTCTTGTTGGTTTATCTTGGGAAACCATTACCGATACAGGTTTTTTGAACAATCCTTATCGTAGTGTTCGCTACATTGATACAAGCGTTGGCACAGGGTTTAGCTTTCAAAGCGAACTTTATCCAGAAACACGTACAAGCGATGCATTTTCCATCAGAGGAATGTATTACTTACCTTACAGAGCAGCGGTTAAAGCCGAATATCGTGTGTTTTCAGATACTTGGGGCATAGAAGCAAAAAATTATGAGCTTGGATATACACACCCATATGGTGAGAGCTGGATCTTTGATATCAAATTTCGTCATTATGAGCAGACTAAAGCCAATTTTTACAGTGATTTGTTTTCTAGAATTGACTCCCAAAATTTTCTAGCTAGAGATAAAGAAATGAGCACATTCAGTAATGATAGTGTTGGTTTGGCTGTGAGCTATGAGTATGAATTATTGAACTCAACTTATTTTGATCGTTTTAGTATCAATTTAGCGGTTGATTATATAGATTTTCAGTTTGAAGATTTTAGAGATATTACAGTAACCGGTTTGGCTGCAGGAGAAGAGCCTTTATATGCTTATGATGCATTAGTAACCAGACTGTATTTTTCAATCTGGTATTAGTTAATACGGGGAGCTGTAGATGTTCAGGTTGTACTTAGCTGAAGTTTATTTTTGGTAGAACCCAATCAGATTTAGCATCTCGGTATTCAGTGCTTTGATTGCCTAAATTACTAGCTCCTGAAACAACGTCAATGAATTCATCGTAAGCATAACGGCACTCAACACGGCTTTGATAAGGACCATAATCAATCCCTTCTCTGGTTTTGAAAAACCAACTGCCTTTTCTACAAAAAAATCGACCGCTTCGATCGTAAAGACCTAGTGTCTGTTCTTCTTTTCTGTAAGAAAATTTAGCGACGTTTGATTTTTTTACAACTGGTTTTTTAGTTGATGGATTGTTTACTCCAACTTTTTTTTGAATAGAATGTTCTGCCACAAGTTAGTCCTCCGTGAACAACTACATCTGATGCCAAGATGCAAGATACCACTTATTTTAGACTATTCAAAGAAAATTGCCGAATAAATTATAATTAACTGGTTTTTTAGGTTGGTTAGTGTGACTTGTTCGATAGATTAATCGAGGCTATTAATGTAGTTCGGCTGTTTTTAGGCAGGAGCTATATGTTAAAGCTCTACTTTCGATATAGCTCAGGCCAGATTTTGACGCTTTTAACACGGTTTTCTTTGGTTTGTAATATTTCCATAGGGTATCCTGAAAGTCTTAAACAGGTTCCAGCTGATGGTATTGATTCCAAATATTCAACGATAATTCCATTTAGCGTTTTAGGTCCATCAAGAGGAAGCTCCCAATCTAGAGCGCGATTGATCTCTCTAATGGTAGCGCTTGCAGTTATGATGACACTTCCATTCTTGTTTATTTGAATGTCTTTATTACTTGCAGCGTTATCAGTTGTAAACTCACCAACAATTTCTTCTAAAATATCTTCTAAAGTTACCAGTCCTTGTATGTCACCATATTCATCAACCACTAGACCGATCCTTTTCTTTTTTCTTTGAAAATTAAGAAGTTGTATGTTCAAAGGGGTTCCTTCAGGAATGAAATTAACATGAGTCATTGATTCTAAAATCTTCTCATGCGTAAGTTCGTTTTCATCAAGAGACAATAGTTTGATCGCGTGACGAGCATGTAAAAAACCAACGACATTATCCAAATCACCGTAATAGATAGGTAGTCGGGTGTGAATAGTGTTTTTGAGTTGCTCCAATATTTCCTTAATTTCTTCTTCAATATCAATCCCTGTGACTTCAGATCGAGGGATCATAATATCTTCGACGGTTACTTTTTCAAGGTCAAGTATGCTAACTAACATATTTTGGTGGCGTTTAGGGATTAAAGCACCAGCTTCGTTAACAATCAGCTTTAATTCTTCTGAATTTATGTTTTTATTATTTGAGCCATCGGTATCAACACCTAGCAGCTTTAACATTCCGTTTGTTAAACCGATAACTAAAATTACAAGAGGGCTCAATACCTTATATATAGGTGTAAGTAAGTAAGATGCAGGAAATGCAACTTTTTCTGGGTGTAATGCAGCAAGAGTTTTAGGGGTGATTTCCGCAAAAACTAGCACAATGATTGTTAGGCTGGCAGTAGCTATAAAGTAACCCATATCGCCCCAGAGTCGGACGCATATAACGGTCGCAATTGACGCGGCAAGTATGTTCACAAAATTATTACCTATTAAAATTAGACCGATTAAACGATCTGGTCGTGATAATAATTTTAAAGTTAGTTTTGCTCCGCGATGTTTAGTCTTCGCTAGGTGTTTCAATCGGTACCGATTGAGGGACATCATACTTGTCTCAGCACTTGAAAAAAATCCTGACAGAAGGATTAGAAAAAAGAGTAATAGCGAAAGGCTAAGTGTAGTGATAGATTCCAAAAGCGTTTTTAACCGATTATAAATTCTAAAACAAGTTTACTACCAAAGTAACCTAACATTAATAAAAATACACCAATTAATGTCCACTTAGCCGCAAATACGCCTCGCCAACCTCTTAAATAATAGCCAAATACCAATATAGCCAAAATAAACCAAGATAATAGAGTTAGGATTACTTTGTGTAAAACTTGCGTTTGGGTTATTTCTGAGGGTAATAAACTGACTAATATGAGCGATAAAGTCATTAAAATGAAACCGCTTGTTAATAATTGAAGTAGGTAACGTTCAATACTTTGTAATGAGCCAAAAATAGGACTTAAATTTGCGGGTGAGATTCTCAGTCGCCTATCGACATATAGTATTAATACTGATTGAATGGCCGCTAACATCAGTATCCCCATTGATGAGATACCAAGGAGGATATGTAAAATATTTAATCCATTGCCTTCAAGTTTAATTGGTGCAATACCATCAAATAGTAAAACTTCCAAAATACTGATCATTGCTATAGGAAGAGAAAATAATAATAAAGTGGATGAGTTGTACTTAATAAGGTTCCAAAGAACAATGATCATTGAAATCCAAGTCGTCATGTTAAATATATTAAATAAACCAAAATCATGACCATATGCTGTATCAATATTCAAATAAGAGATGAAACCATGAACTATGATATCAACAATAACAATTGGTATGAGGTGAGTGGATACCTTTTCTAAGGTTGTGCGTTTATGCCACACATATATAAATGTCAGTGAGTAGGTTAAAAGTCCAAGAATTTCAATCCAAAAAATCGGCAAGTAAATTAATCAAGTATCCAAAAAATTGATCTATTATTAACTAGTGCGTTGATAGTGTAAATAGATAAAACAAGTTGCTTAACTATATAAAGTACAATCATGAGTAACTGTTCTTTATTTGATAGTAATAAAGTCGATATTTTGGTTAAAAAACAATCAGAAAAAACGTAATTTTGTATAACTTTAAATAAAGTTTCAAAAAGACTTGCTTGAGGACGGAAAGTGCCTATAATGCGCGCCTCGCTAGAATGAAGAATGCAGACTGAAAGCGAGTATTGGCAAGGTTTAGATAGGTTTTGCAAAGGAACTGAAATAAACTGTTTT
>Ga0256845_1001991_pt1 | contig 15476 bp, 10 predicted proteins | sample RiftiametaG_FD_189101 | JGI IMG/M metagenome (GOLD analysis project Ga0256845, IMG submission 189101) | Tube worm associated microbial communities from hydrothermal vent at the East Pacific Rise, Pacific Ocean - Riftia | ecosystem: Host-associated > Annelida > Integument > Unclassified ...
CTTTTGAAAACAAAGGGTTAGGTAAATGTGAAAGCGGTGCAAAATATAAAATAAAATGTGATATTATAGAGGGGGGCGGATCTTTAAAAAAATGCCCTGTGCCGTCGTCTGAAATGACCTTTGGCAAAGAAATCTTGCCTGGAAAAACCCATTCAGTAAGCCTGTTTGGTGCTACACCTGCTGAAGCAGGAAAGTACAAACTTTCCATATTATTCCCTGGAACTACTGTCCGTGGCAGACCTTACAGTATAATACTGGATGTTGCGAAAAAACCTGGCTCAAAATTTAATAAAACTCCTTTCCAAAAGAAAAAATTTATCTCCCCTGGTACCAAAAAAGGAATAAATCCACAACCTGAACCACCTGGCAAAGTCAAAAAGAGTAAATTTGTTCTTCCTGGTACCAAAAAAGGATTCAACCCCCAGCCTGAGCCTCCTGGAGAAGCTATAAAATGAGTAGTACAAGCCCATTATTAAATATCAGGTACAAGCCTGTCTGCACGCCAGAGCAAAGTCCTCGGGGTAATGTCCATTTATCCATCTTAATTGTGCTTCACTGAATGCCCCGGGGGATCTGGGAAGTTTTGGTAAAAAAGAGTATAAGAAATTCTGATCATGATCCAAGGGCAGATCAAAACGTTTGGAGTATTCAATTGATGTGATCAGCTGAGCACCAAGAGTTTCAAGGGTCTGTACAGCCATTAAAATTGCATTATCAATGGATGTACGCATATTAATATCTGCTTCCAGCACATTTCCGCATTGTTTTTTTGGCATAAGCTGGAGTTCAAACTGGGATGTTTGAGCCTTTGGCACAAACAGAATAATGTTTTCATCCTCAAATACTTTTAAAGAAGCAGGTTTTGATGGGGCACCATCAATGCGCCTGTTGGAGTTGATGGAACAAAGATAGTTTTCAAAAAAGTTTTTGCCTGTTTTCTCTCTGTATTGCAGGACAAACTCTTCAACTAAATCACCTGAAGAGTACGAAGGGATTTCTCCATTATTGTCAGTATTTACATATTTTGGAATCATTGCAAACTGCTGGTGTATCTGCTGGTGGGATGCATGCAGATTATATCCTGAGTGGCTGAATCCAAACCCGAAATTCCACCCCCACAATGATCTGTTAAATTTAAGGTCTGCCTTGCTCCCATACAATTTGTCTAAAATTTCAAGGCGCAACTGCTCAATATTATCCTTACCAGCAATGCCAAGCTGTTCTGCAACTCTTATGTATGTGCGCTGATAATATAGATGGCGCATCCCCTGCATATCTACCAGGGAGAGTTGACTTGTTTTGTACCTTATGGAATTGTTTGCCATATTGGAAGCAAAATGTCCCCAGGGAATATAGGAATTGCGCCTCAAGTATTCAAATACATGGCTTTTATTCTCTTCATCATGTAAAGCAGCAGTTATTTCACTTGTTCCTTGAATCCCTGGAATTAAAACCATGGCATTTTTATAAGAATCTGGAAGACTTGGATTGTTTGCAATTATTTCAAACAGATCATGGTCTTTAATATCAGGAACAATGTTACTGTTTTCATCTTTTTTAAAATAAAGCCCTGTTGGGACATCTCCACTGTTATCATATACAAATTTACAAACAGTTTCTGCAAGTTTGACAAGTTCAGCAGGATCGGTTGATGCCTGGGCAATAGTTATACGGATTGGTCGATCAAGATTTTCATACAGAGTGTCATCAAAAAATTTTCCCAGGCTCTTTTTAAAAGAGAAGGGCTTTTTTTCTGCAATTTTTATCTTTCCAGGATCTGCTGCATTTTTGTCTGCCCACGCTGAATTTATGTAGGTTGTTCCCCGGAAAGGAAAAGGGTTTGCAATTTCATAAATTACATCACTGTTTTCCTCTTTTATATTAGTATGGGGAAAGTTTCCATCATTTAAAACATTTGTCCCATCAGAAAGGGAACCTATGCTTTCAATAAAATCTTTTTCTCTTAAATTGGCAATGGTAAATTTTGGCTTATGTACTCCATAAACAAATTTGCCGGCAGATGAGACAGAAGTTCTTAAAAAAGACATTGATCAAGCTCCCAACAGCACCCTGCCTGTTTTTTCAGTGGAATATCCTCCCAGCGCCAGGACTCTCTCCTTAAACTTCCGGGTTTTTATTGTCTCAAGCAGAGCCTGAACTTTGTCTGTATTGAAAAATCTGTCAGGAATAACAAGGTCATACTCCTCTGTAATCACCGGAATAAAATCAAGATTAAGGGCAATTGCAGCAGCATTAATACCAAGTCCTGTATCGGTTCTTCCCGAAAGCACATCAACTGCCACAGACATGTGTGTATACTCTTCATTTTCATATCCTGTTATCTCATCTGATGTGATATTAAGCTGGTTTAATTTGTAATCAAGAAGTATCCTTGTGCCTGCTCCGGATTGCCTGTTAATAAAAGTTATATCTTTCCTTGTAAGGCTTTCAAGCCCGGTTATTTTTTTTGGGTTATCCCTTGCGATTATCAAACCTTGATCCCGCATAACCAGATTTACAAGCCAGACTTTCTCTCCTGCCAGGTATTTTTTGATATATGAAATATTATATGTGCCGTCTTCAGGGTCAAGAAGGTGTGCTCCTGCCATGTGGCAAACACCTTTCTTAATTGCCATGAGCCCGCCCATGCTTCCGACATGGCTGGATGATATACTAAAATCCCTATTATCTTTTCGTATCTGGTCAGTAAGTATATCAAGGGTGTTATCATGGGAGCCTGTTATTACAATTGTCTTTTCTATTTCATCAATGGGTTTTAAAAGCTCAGCATCAATCTCTTCAGTCTCGATAATTCCCTCGCTGTTGGAAGGTATTCTGATAATACCGTCAGCTTCTGTCAAGGTGGTTATGCTCCCTGAGCCTCTTGGAAGTTGAGATGCAATAAATTTATCATCCACAGAGCCGATTTTCACTCTGATAAACTCTTCTTGACCAAGTTTTGAAGTAATTTTTCTTGAGGGTTTTACCTGGACAATATCTCTTTTTTCTTCTCTGAATTTCTGCATTTCTGAAAGGAGTGGACCTGCAAACTGTTCAAAAGCAACAATTGCTGAAACAGGGTATCCTGGAATTCCAAAAACAGGAGTGTTATAAACCTTGCCAAAAAGTACAGGTTTACCCGGCATCATGGTAACACCATGAACAAAAACTTCTCCAAGCTCTGAAATAACAGGTTTTGCAAAATCCATGGAACCTGCCGAAGAACCACCTATTATCATGATCATATCATATTGGGCATCATTGCCCTGGCTATTCACAGCAGCTTTCTCTACAACGTTTTTAATAGTATCAAGATCATCTTTCAGCATTGCATGGGTTGTAAAATCCGCACCAAATTTTTTGCAAAGATGACCCAATACAGTCGAGTTTGACTCTATTACATCGCCTGGTTCCAGTGTCTTTATGCCAATATTTTCCCACTGTTTTAGCTCAGAACCCGTGGGAATGATAAGAACATTTGGTCTTTTATGGACTTTTACCTTAAAGATCCCACCGGATAATAATGCACCCATGGAGTAAGCATCAACTTTATGTCCCCTTGGAAATAAAAGTTCTGTTGCAACAATATCTTCACCCATTTTTCTTACATGGTACCAGGGGAAAACAGGGTTTTCGATTTCAATATTATTGTCATCAATGATATTAAGATTTTCTATCATGATTACAGCATTGGTATTTTCCGGCATAACATGCCCGGTGTTGACCCAGAAAGCATCCTGGCCAATTACAAGGTTTTTTGGAGTGTCAGGATTCGCACCAAAGCTTGATTTTGCATCAACTGCAACCCCATCCATGGCTGCTGCATGAAAATTTGGTGAAGAAGTCGTTGCAAACACAGGTTCTGCAAGTACTCTTGCAAAGGACTCAACACTGTTTATTGTTTCAATGGGCAGAATCAAATCCTTAAAATTATCAAATAGAATCTTTTTTGCCCGCTCCAGGCTTTGCATATCAAGGAATACATTTCTTTTCATTTTTCTTAATCTCGTATTGATTTATTAAAGAGGGATTATATTAACCATGGAGCCTTTTTCCATACCCTCGACATTTTCTCCTATTTCAAGGAGACCATCAGCTCCCACCATTGTCTTAATCAAACCTGATTTGCCAAGTACAGGTTCTGCAACAAGCTCACCATCTTGATTTTTCAGACGAACCCTCACAAAGTCCTGCCGACCCTGGGTTGAGGCAACATTACGTGAAAGCTTTGCAGAAATAGGCAGATCTGCTGATCTGCTTTTACCTTTGAGTTTATCTAAAAAAGGGAGAACAACTATTTTAAAAACCACCATGGCTGATACAACTTGTCCAGGTAGTCCCCACAATGGTTTATTCCCTGATTTTGAAAAAATTGTTGGTTTACCCGGGCTTAGGGAAATACCATGGGCCAAAATTTCAGAGTTTTCGATTTTATTTAAAACATCAATCGTGAAATCTCTTGCTCCCACAGAACTTCCACCGGAAATTAAAACCATGTCACACTCTGAGAAGGCTCTTCTACAAGTTTTAAGCAGAGAGTCAAGATTATCTTTGATAATGCCGTATAGTACAGGTAAGCAGTCTGCTTCTTTTACAAACCCTGCCAGAGTATATGAGTTGATATCTCTTATTTGCCCGGGTGCAGGGTCTTTATCAATATCAATAATCTCATCACCCGTAGAAATAATGCCTACCCTGGGTTTTTTATAAACATCTACTTTAGAATATCCAAGTGCCGCTACAAGACCTGCCTCAGGCGGTCTGATTGTCAAACCCTTTTTCAATACAATATCATTTTCTGCAAAATCTTCAGATGCATCAATAACATTCTGGAGTGGCGCCACACTTTTATAAATTTCAATGGATGTCTCATCAACAATCTCTGTATGCTCTACCATGACAACACTGTCTGCACCATTGGGGAGCATGCCTCCTGTGGAAATAGCAGCTGCCATTCCCGGTTTCAGTGAAAAAGCTGGGGTTTCTCCCATTTTCACCTCACCTGCTATTTCAAGCCAGGAAGGATTTGACTCGGTTGAACCAAATGTTGATTTTGAAACAACTGCATAGCCGTCCATTGTAGCTCTGCGAAATCCCGGTATATCTGTGGAGGCTATAATGTCTTTAGAAAGAATCCTTGATGTGGCATCTGTCAAAAAGATCTTCTCTGTTGCAAGGGGAGAAAAATCTTTAAGATTTTCCATAACCTGATCCAGGGTTTTAACATTAAAAAAATGATCCATTATTATAAAGCCTTTTTCAAACGATCCATTGCCTGGATAACATTTTTTCTGCTGTTAAATGCACTTATTCTAATATATTTATCTCCGCACTTTCCAAAGCCTGCTCCGGGTGTACACACAACAGCAGCCTTTGAAAGAAGAAGCTCGAAAAACTCCCAGGAGTCTCTGGTGCCACCATCAATCCACACATAGGGAGATGAGCCTCCGCCAACATAGTCAAATCCAAGAATATCCATGGTTTCAGTTACAATATCAGCATTTTTAAGATAGTTTGATATCAAGGTACCAGACTGCTGTTTTCCTTCAGCCGAATATATTGCAGCCGCCGCTTTTTGCACCGGATAGGAGACACCATTGAACTTTGTTGCCTGTCTTCTATGCCAGAGAGGGTACAGCTCAACTTTTTCGTTTTTTTCATTGTACACTGTGCACTCTTTTGGAACAATGGTCACAGCACATCTTGTTCCGGTAAAACCAGCTGATTTGGAAAAACTTCTAAACTCAACTGCCACCTCTTTTGCACCTTCAATTTCAAAAATGGAGTGGGGGATTGCATCCTCTGTGATAAATGCTTCATATGCTGCATCAAATAAAATTAAAGCTTTGTTTTTTCTTGCATAATCAACCCATAGTTTCAAATATTTCTTTGATGCTATGGTTCCTGTTGGATTATTTGGAAAGCAGAGATAAATAAGATCAAGGCTCTGCTCAGGTATCTCCGGCAAAAAATTATTCTCTTTTGTACACTCTAAATAGTAAATCCCCTTATATCTTCCATTTTCATGGATTCCAGTTCTCCCTGCCATAACATTTGAATCAAGATAAACAGGATAAACAGGATCGGGAATTCCAATTTTAATATCTGTTGCAAAAAGTTCCTGAAAGTTTGCAGTGTCGCACTTTGAACCATCACTTATAAAAATTTCATCAGCACTTATCTTTGCCCCTCTTTTTTGAAAATCCTCTTTGCTTATCAGCTCCCTTAAAAAGGGATAACCTTCGCAGGGACCATATCCTCGAAATGTCTGCTCCTTTGCCATCTCATCCACACCATGGTGAAATGCTTTAATACATGCTTCAGGCAAAGGTTCTGTGACATCTCCTATGCCAAGTTTTATAATTTTTTTATCAGGATTTGCAGTTTGGAAAGTTTCTACCTTTTTTGCGATATCTGCAAACAGGTAAGAAGCTTTTAGTTTGAAATAGTTTTCATTTACTTTTATCATATAATTGTCCTTTTAATTTTTTCATATCAACCTTATACACATAACATATTAAAAAAAATTTAAAACTCTTTTTAGACAATTGAAGGGAATATGTCAATCAGCAGTTTTTGAGATAATATTTTTAAGATAGGGTGGGAGTATATCATAAACATCAGTGGGATTTTTTACACTTCTATTTGCATCTACTTTTAAAGCCTCATTTGTGTCATTGCTGCCAGCATCAACAGGGTCTGGTTTCTTTTTAAGGGTTGTCTGGTTTTTATCTGTAAAGGGAAGAAGAAGAGGTCCTTCACTGTGCAAAACATAGGCAAGCTGCCCATTGTTCAAATATACAATGCTTCCCGGCGGATATATTCCAATACTTTTTACAAAAGAGTGAAGAATCAGCTGTAAAAGTCTATCCTTTTGAGCATAGGTCCTGAAAAGATCTGTTACAACATTGATTTGATTAAAAGCCTCTTTATAGCATCGTTTTGATGTCATGGCATCAAAAATATCTGCAAGTTTACATATCTTGACGTAAATAGGAATTTGTTGAAATTTAACCCCCCCGGGATAACATCTCTCCTCATTCTCAAAAAGAGGAGCATGATGATATTGTATGATATTTTTTAAATATGAATTTTTGAGCTTGTTTTCTTCAAGAATAAATACCCCATATTCATAGGAGTGTTTTTTTACTTCCTCAAACTCTTTATCAGTCAGTTTCCCCTGTTTATTAAGTATTGTTTCGCTTACCATGACTTTGCCGATGTCATGGAGGAAAAGACCCAGGGAGATATCGCTTAAATCATCTTCATGAAAAAGCCTGAAGCAGTCAATGTTTTTGCCTTTTTCACGGGGAAAGGATTCAAGCATTTTATGGTTATGCCCTGCCTTTAAAAAATCATTTACAAAAGTGCTGAAATGGGTGTTAAAACGATTTAATATTGCTGTTCCAATGGCACATACATTTACTGAATGGTTGTAAAGGTAGTCATCGTAGGAAAACAACTCTTTGGTCAGGAACGAAAAAGCATTATCAGTTTCAGTTAAAAAATTCACAAGGTCAGCAACATTCTCTTCAACTTCATTATAGTCAAACTGTCCACCAGTTTCCCTGATGTCAGTAAGAACTTTTTTTACATTCCCCTTTGCTTCAGCATACTTAACCTCTGCTATCTTTTTGATCTCTTCTATCTTATTGAGTTTTTTTTCGATTTCTCCGGCAGAAGGATCAAAGGAGAGTGTCTGATCTTGTGTGCTCTCCCCGGTTGATTGTGACTTGTCAGCAGAGCCGTCAGACTCTATTGATCCCCCCGGATCAAACTCTATATGATTTCCATTTTTATCCCATATGCCACTGTTTTCGCCGGAGTTAATTGTTATTGAAGTCACTCCATTATCTTTAATAACTTCAAGGGTCTTTGATGTCTCCACAAGGAAATCTTTGTCAAGGAGCAGGATGCCCTTGGAATTATATACATCAATGCCTGTCTTTACACAACCTCCGTTTGAGACAATACGGATCAAATCATCAATACTGAGTCGGCTGCTGCTTACCATTCAGTCCCCCTGGTTAAATTCCACGCTTGCTCTGCAAGGGTTACAAATTCTTTGACATTAACAGTTTCTCCTCTTCGTACAGGATCAATTTTAGCTGCTTTAAGAATCGCTTCTGCCTCTTCCCTGTCTATCATAAGATCTTTGCCGGCAATGGAATTTTTTAAAGTCTTTCTTCGTTTGGAAAAAGCTGCTTTAATAACCAGAAAAAGAAATTTTTCCTTTTCGTAGGAGCGGGCTGGTGTGTCAGAAAACACAACTTCAATCACCCTTGACTGCACAGCAGGCTTTGGGAAAAAAAGGTGGGGCTTGATATCTGCGATTGGAGAAACAGTAGAGCTGTACTGCATTATAGCAGATAGTCTACTATAATCTTTACTTGAAGGCAAAGCTGTTATTCTGTCAGCAAGCTCTAATTGGAACATAAGATATGCCCTTTTTATAAATTCTCTTTTTTCAACAAGCTTTAAAAGTATCTGTGATGATATATTATATGGAAGATTTCCCAAGATTACAAGTTTTTTTCTTTGGGAGTGTGCAAACTTGTCAATGTCCAGTTTTAAAATATCTTTACAGATAACTTGGATATTCCTCTGACCTGACTGAGCTATCTCATGTTCTAATAAATCAATTAATCTGCTGTCTTTTTCAATGGCATAGAGTTTTTTAGCTTTTTCAGCAGCTTTAATAGTAAGTGCCCCCAAACCTGAACCTATTTCTACTACGGTGTCATCTTTATCAATACCTGCTCTTCTTACTATCATTTCAGCAGTCTGCTCACAGGCAAGAAAATTTTGTCCAAAATCCTTCTTTGGAAAAATATTGTTATCTTTTAGAAGTTTTGAAGGGTAAGTCATTTGATTTTCCTTTTTTCTCTTATCTTTTCTCTAGCAACTCTAACACCTTTTACAAACTGTTTTGTAATATAATAGGAAACAGCTCCTGAAGGGACACCCAATACAACACCTCCAATTAACATAATACCCAGAACTTTTAACTGAGTCTGGGCAAAACCAGCAAAGGAAAGCATCTTGTCATAGAACCCAATATCCTGCTTTATGATCCCAAGGAGGATATTTACACTCCCATCAGCTGACAAAACTCCTCCAAAAAGCAAATTCCCGGTCTTATAGCAGGCATAATAGATAAAAACCATGGCAAAGGGATTGCACACTAAAGTTCCCAGAAGAGCTGCGGGTTTGCTTGCTTTCAAAGCAAATGCCAGGGTAAGGGCAAGAATGGTATGAAACGGAATCGTAGGAGTTATTCCAACAAAAACTCCAATTGCCATGCCCATGGCGACAAAATGCGGGTCTCCATGCAGGTTTTTAATTTTTTCAATAAATTTTGTTCTTTTTTTTACTTTCATGAAATTACTACTTGACTTTCTTTTGCTTTTTAAGTTAAATGTATGAATATACTTCAATAATTGAGATTGTTCAACTGGTATTATTTTGTATTCCATAAAAAGTGCATGGGACATGTTAAACATATTGCAGAGTATAAAGCTTCAATACTCACTTTTATAATCTTGGAGCAATCATCATAATAACCTAGTATAACCAATGGAGGATTGTCATGGGCGAACATTTTGGACAGGGCATTAGCTTGGATGGCTTTTTAAAATCTTTTTTAAATCGATTTGATATCCCCTCAGGAGCGCAGGTCAGGGAGATGAACATCAGGCTTGATAAACTTGAAGGTCTTTTTTTCAAACAGCAGGCACAAGAGAAAACCTTTGAAAATAGAAGCAAGGGAAAGACAAAAAGTGCCTCGACCGAGGTGATTGAATTTATTGGAAAACATCCTGATGGTGTCAGCTTTAAAAAAATAAAAGAAGAGACCCAGTTTAATGATAAAAAGTTGCGAAACATCATATACCGCCTTGATAAAATTCGAAAAATAAAAACTGTTAAACGTGGAGTATATAAATTGTTCTAACACTCTGTCGATCAATTTGTTTAAGGAGTCTTGTGTATGAAAAAAGGAGACCGTGTAAACGGATATGCAGTAAATCGTGTTGAGCATCTAAAGGAACTTGATGCTACCCTGATACAGCTTGAGCATGAAGGCACAGGAGCAAAGCATATACATATTAACTGCAAAGATAAAGAGAATACTTTTGCAGTATTATTCAGAACAGTGCCGGAAGATTCCACAGGGGTTGCTCATATTTTAGAACATACGGTTTTATGCGGTTCCAGAAAATTTAATGTTAAGGATCCTTTTTTTTCCATGCTCAAAAGGGGTCTGTCTACATTCATGAATGCATTTACCTCTTCTGACTGGACAATGTATCCCTTTTGTACACAAAATTTGAAAGATTATTACAATCTTGCAGATGTCTACCTTGATGCAACTTTCTTCCCACGGCTTGACGATTTAAGTTTTAAACAGGAAGGACACAGACTCGAGCTTGCCACCCAGGGGAAAAGCGAAGAGCTTGTTTATAAAGGTGTTGTATACAATGAGATGAAAGGTGCAATGTCTTCTGCCCATGAGATAATGGGACGATCAATACTAAAAGCTCTCTATCCTGCAACAACTTACAGCAATAATTCAGGTGGTGAACCCTCTGACATTCCCAAGCTATCCCATGGGGGTCTAAAAGCTTTCCATGCAAAATTTTATCATCCTTCAAATGCTTTTTTCTATACCTATGGCTCCTTTGAACTTAAAGAGCATCTTAAATTCATTGATGAAAAAATTCTTTCAAAATTCAGCAAGCAAGAGATGGACACCCTGGTGCCATCCCAACCGCGATGGACAAACTCTAAAAAAGTTATCTGCCCCTACCCTCTTTCAAAAGAAAAAAATCGTGAAAAGAAGTACCAGGCTTGTGTTGCCTGGTTGACTGCTGATATTAAAGATTTTTTTGAAATACTTGTATTGATAGTTATTGAGCAGATACTTTTAAGCAATGCAGCATCTCCTTTAAGAAAAGCCTTGATTGATTCATCACTGGGCTCTGATTTAAGTGATGGTACGGGCTTTGACTCAGATATGCGTGACACCATGTTTGCATGTGGTCTTAAAGATATTAAAAAGGATTCCATAAAAAAAGTCGAAAAGCTGATCTTTAAAACTTTAAAAGACATTGTTGCAAAAGGGATTGATAAGAAACTGATAGATTCGGCAATTCACCAGATTGAATTTTCAAGAAAAGAGAAAACAAACACCCCATACCCCTTTGGGATCAAATTATTCCTCTCTTTTGCTGGAACATGGCTGCACAATGGTGACCCGGTTAATTGCATTGAATTTGATAAAGATCTAAAAAAACTAAAGAATCTCATTGATAAAGGTGGTTTTCTGGAAAAGAAAATTGAAGAGTATTTTATCAATAACCCCCACAGGGTACTCTTTACACTTTCGCCGGACCATGAAATGGAACAACAGGAGGCAGAGCAGAATAAAAAAGAGCTTGCTTTAATTCTTAAAAAAATTAAAACAGAAAAAGATAGAAAAACTCTTGATCAAATCATCAGAGATGCAAAAGAGCTTGAAAAACTTCAGGAAAAGGAGGAAGACCTTTCGTCCCTTCCATGCCTTGAACTTAGTGATGTGCCACCCAAAATCGAGAAAATTGCCCCGGATAACATTGCTGACACAAAAAACATCACCTGTTATGAAAAACCAACAAGCGGTATTTTATATTTTACCTGCCCTGTGGGGATAGGCAATGTAAAAAAAGAGCTTCTGCCCCTTTTACCATTTTTCAGTCGAGCATTTATAAATTCAGGCACAAAAAAACGAGATTATGCTGGCATGGCAGAACTTGTAAACCTTTATACAGGCGGAGTATCAATTTCGCCTTTTATCGGCACTAAATTCTCCAACAATCTTGACTACCTTTCCTTTCTCTCTTTTCAAGGTAAATCACTGGATAGAAATGTAGAAAAACTGTTTGATATTTTAGAAGAGTTCATATCCCATGCTGATTTTTCTGATTTAAAAAGACTTAAACAGCTCTTATACCAGGCAAAAGCCCAATTTGAATCATCAATTGTGAGCAATGGGCACAGATATGCCATTTCACTTTCGTCAAGGACATTAGCCTATAGTACCGGGTTGAGTGAAATATGGAGTGGAATAACTCAATACAGATTTATTAAAGAACTTATTAGCAAGATAGAAAATAGAGATTATGATTTTGAAAAGCTATCCCTGGATCTAAATGATATTTCAAATTCACTGTTCCAAAGCAATAGTTTAAAGCCCGCTGTAATTGGACAAAAAGACTCTATTTTAAAAGCATCAAAAAAAATACAAAATATTATACAAAACAGTCTGCCAAAAAGTACCTCAGATGCTTATAAATCAAACAACACAGCCTTAGAAGAAGACTTGCCCCATGAAGGCTGGAGCACTGATACCTCGGTCTCCTTTACAGCCCAGTCTTTTAAAACCGTTCGTATTATTCATGAAGACTCACCAAACCTTGCCATTATAAGCAGACTCTTAAGATCACTTTATCTGCACAGAGAGATAAGAGAAAAAGGTGGGGCCTATGGAGGTTTTGCACTGTACAACTCTGAAAATGGAATATTCTCGTTTGCTTCATACAGGGATCCAAACATTCAAAGGACTATTGATACCTATTATAAAAGCTGCGATTTTATTAAACAAACCGACTCATATTCCGAGGATGATATTAAAGAAGCAATACTGCAAGTGTGTGCCGACATTGACAAGCCTGAGACTCCTGGACCTGCATCTATTAATGCTTTTTACAGGGATATTATTGGTCTTTCAGATGAAATCCGTGAGACCTTCAAGCAAAAACTGCTTGGTACCACAAAAAGAGAAATATTAAAAACAGCCATTAAATACTTTGACTCATCTGATAGCAAAAACAAAGGGCTTGCAGTAATCTCAAACAAGAAGATGTTGGAAAAAACAAATAAAGAGATGCCCCAAGGGACAAAACCACTCAAACTACTTAAGATATAGTTCAATATAAATTTAACAGGCTGTTGCTTTGATAAAAACAAAAAAGGTCTTGATAATAATCAAGACCTTTTGATTTCTGGTAGGCACGAGCAGGCTTGAACTGCTGACTTCTACCGTGTCGAGGTAGCGCTCTACCAACTGAGCTACGCGCCTTTATAAGTGCTCACTTAAATATCATTGCAATATGCATATGTCAAGACGACTTTTAAGATTGGCTGCAAGTAAAACTGCTCTGAAGATTTAAATATTGCTTCTTCTTAAAACTTTTAAGGCACTAGATCCCAACATTAATAAAAGAAACATTATCCCATATTCGTTAAGCGTAGGAATAGCAACACCTCCAATTTCCTTTACAAACACATCACTAAAGCCATTTGTATCTCCGGGCGTAAGATTAGTGGCAAAAGAACCAAACACAACAAATCTGCCGTTGGATGAGATGGAGCAGTGCCAACTACCATCATTTCCCTGCCCGCCTGCTGAATCCAAACTCACTATTTCAATGGCATCTGTTTGTCTATCCTTTACAAACACATCCCATGCTCCATTTGTATCTCCGGGTGTAAGATTAGTGGCAATAGAACCAAACGCAACAAATCTGCCGTCGGATGAGATGGAAGGGCCAAAACTATTATTATTTCCCTGCCCACCTGCTGAATCCAAACTCACTATTTCAATGGCACCTGTTTGTCTATCTTTTACAAACACATCACTAAAGCCATTTGTATCTCCGGGCGTAAGATTAGTGGCAATAGAATCAAACGCAACAAATCTGCCGTCGGATGATATGGAGCTATACCAACTACCATTATCCCCCTGCACACCTGCTGAATCCAGACTCACTCTTTCAATGGCATTTGTTTGTCTATCCTTTACAAACACATCACTAAAGCCATTTGTATCTCCGGGCGTAAGATTAGTGGCAAAAGAACCAAACACAACAAATCTGCCGTCGGATGAGATGGAGGGGTACCAACTCCTATGATTCGCCTGCACACCTGCTGAATCCAGACTCACTCTTTCAATGGCATCTGTTTGTCTATCCTTTACAAACACATCACTAACGCCATTTGTATCTCCTGGCGTAAGATTAGTGGCACCAGAATCAAACGCAACAAATCTGCCGTCGGATGAGATGGAGGGACCATCACTACCATTATCCCCCTGCACACCTGCTGAATCCAAACTCACTATTTCAATGGCATCTGTTTGTCTATCTTTTACAAACACATCCCTGACTCCATTTATATCTACCGTAAGATTAGTGGCATCAGAACCAAACGCAACAAATCTGCCGTCGGATGATATGGAGCAGTGCCAACTACCATTATCCCCCTGCACACCTGCTGAATCCAGGCTCACTCTTTCAATGGCATTTGTTTGTCTATCCTTTACAAATACATCACCAACGCCATTTGTATCTCCGGGCGTAAGATTAGTGGCATCAGAACCAAACGCAACAAATCTGCCGTCGGATGAGATGGAGCAGTGCCAACTACCATCATTTCCCTGCCCGCCTGCTGAATCCAAGCTCACTCTCTCAATATCTCCGGGGGCTCCGTAAACAATGCTTACAATCAATAAAAAACCAAAGAGAATAAAACCAGAGAAAAATAAAGTAAATTTTGTAACATAAAATATATGTTTTTTCATATTTTTTACTCTCCTTTTAAACAATTATTTTATTCTTAGCCCATCTTTCGGTTGGTAAAAATTCTTCTTTAAACTTTTTTACACCCTTTTTCATATGCAATCCCTGCATCTATAACTATGGCATTGCCTGTTTAAACATGACAGACACCTTATGGTAATAGATAAGAAGCTGATTGCATGCTCTTAACTGCCCTTATCAGTAAACATTATTTAAATTGTTCTGTGCCGGAAAAATCACGTTCTAAATCAAAATTTTTTAAAACATCATTATCATTATCTGACAACTGCTCTGTAACAATTCTGTTTAATAATTCACCTAATCCCGGTCCCAACATAAAACCTTGACCGCACATACCCACAGCACTGATAAAATTTGGATTATTTTTTGCAACTCCCACAAGGGGGAATCCATCCGGGCTCATGGGGTATTGTCCTCTCCATGTTCTTCTTACTTTCAAATTGGCAAGTTTAGGGAACAGGGAAACCATTCTTTTTGCCACCTGGGGTAAAAACACGGATGTAGATTCACTATTGGTTCCAACCATTAAATATTTTGGTGTGATACAAAAAATCACCTGACCCTCATTGTTCTGATAAAAATAGTAATTTGCAGAATCAGCACTGCCCTGTCCTTCTGAAGCTCTTAAATCCACAACCATGGGACCGAAAAATCGTTTTACAGGTTCTGAAATAGCGCCTTCATGGCTGTCAGGAGTCACTGGAATATCAACACCTGCCATCTTACCAATCTGTTTTGCATGGTTCCCTGCTGCATTTATTACCTTACCACAGAAGTATTCGCCCTTATCAGTCTTTATTTGAATGCCCCTTGGTTTTGAAGTGCCTCCTGAGTTTTTAA
>Ga0256845_1001992_pt1 | contig 15474 bp, 12 predicted proteins | sample RiftiametaG_FD_189101 | JGI IMG/M metagenome (GOLD analysis project Ga0256845, IMG submission 189101) | Tube worm associated microbial communities from hydrothermal vent at the East Pacific Rise, Pacific Ocean - Riftia | ecosystem: Host-associated > Annelida > Integument > Unclassified ...
GAGCCATTTACACTTATCGGAGCAACTACACGTTCTGGTTTACTTACTGCACCAATGCGTGCTAGATTTGGTATCAGTAGTAGATTACAATATTATAAAACCGATTTATTAACAACGATTATTCAACGAAGTGCCAAAATTTTAAATGTAGCTATCTCTATGGAAGCCGCTATTGAAATAGCAGGGAGAAGTAGAGGGACACCAAGAATTGCCAATGCATTATTGCGTAGAGTAAGAGATTTTGCTCAGATAAAAGGAGATGGAAATATTACCATAGAAATCGCAAAATTTGCTCTAAAAGCATTAAATGTAGATGCCCATGGATTAGATGAAATGGATAATAAAATCCTTTCTACTATTATCGATAAATTTAAAGGAGGTCCAGTAGGATTGAGTACGATAGCCACAGCCGTAAGTGAAAACACGGAAACGATTGAAGAAGTGTATGAACCCTTTTTAATTCAACAAGGGTTTATTATGCGGACTCCAAGAGGAAGAGAAGTAACCGATTTAGCTTACAAACATTTAGGCCGTATTAAAGGGAAACCACAAGGAGAATTGTTTTAATTTGGTTTTTTTAGTGAAGATTTGAGTCAAAGTCAAATCCTCACTTTTTACATATCAACAACAAAAAATCCACAACAGTGTTGCGGATTTTTTGGTTTTAAAACTATGAGTTAGTTAATTTGTACAGTAATGATAGCTAGACTGTTTTGAATCTTAAAATTTCAAAGTAACACCCACTAAAAAGTTGCGTGTTGCTTGCGGGTAATAGCCAGAACCATCAATAGTAGTAGTAACTCCAGGAGCACTCCAAGTATCGTTATAAGTGTAATAATAACCTCTATCTACATATTCTTTATTAAAAATATTATTGACTAATGCCGTAAAGACTATTTGTTTAAAAACAGATTTTGGTTTAACGGTATATACTATATTTAAATCACTTGTAAAATAAGCATCCAACACATCTAAATCAGAAATAGCGCTGTTGGTATTACTCATAAACTGTTTGCCAACATATTTAGATAAAAATGCAAGCTGAAAATTAGTAGTAGGAACGTACAGAAAAATATTTCCAAAAATCACATCAGGAGAAAATGAAATAGGAGTATTTCCTAAAGATTGTAAATTTCCATCAATTTCACTATAATAATTTTTATTTCTATTTTTACTGATGGCAATATTAGGCTTAATACTTAACTGTTCAGACAATCTAATATCTGCATCAATTTCCAGCCCTAAACGGTAACTTTTACCACTCGTTGCTCTTATTGGAGATCCTACATCATTAATTGCACCAGTTAAAACCAACTGATTTTTATAATTCATATAATATATATTGGTATTTAGCTTGATATTTTCATCTTTTAAACGCCAACCCAATTCAAAATCATACAAAGTTTCGTATGTGTGTACACCATTTTTAAAATCTTCTCTTTTAGGCTCTTTGTTGGCAATGGCATAAGAAAAATAGAGATGGTTTTTAGTGTTCATAGTATACGTTATTCCTAACTTCGGATTGTAAAATTGGTATTTCTCATCCACATTAATCGTCTTTCTTTTAGAGGTTAATCCATCAGTTTTATAGTTGATAAATCTTCCCTGTAAATCTACATATGCTTTTATCTTTTCTGATAAATGAAACGTTGCTTTCGAGAAAATACTAAAATCGGTTTTTTTAGCATCACTATCATAATAATGATTTCTAATATTACTGTTTGCAGCCAAATTACTTCCCCAAATTACTTCTCCAAAATGATGATTTTTGTAATTACTATATGAAATTCCTGAGATAATTTCTAGATTTTTATTTTTATAATTCGCGTTAAAATTAGCTACATAAAAATCATTATCTAACCAACGTCTTACAATTACATCGCTATTATCTACAATTAAATTGTTAAAATCCGTAGCATCTTCATTGTTTTTAAACTGCTCGAAATACCCAGCACCTTTGGTGTAATTCAATCCGATATTGGTAGACCAATTGTCATTCAATTTCTCATTCCAATGTAGTTGATAATGGTCTTGCTGATAATTGTCAGTTTCATTATCATAAGTATATGGGTTTTGTCTTCTATCCGCAGCTAATTGTGCAGCATCAATTCCGTACCAAGATTGGTATGTTTTCTCCTTTCCGCTAAAAGTAATCGCCTTAATTAAGGTGTTGTCATCTATATAAGAAGCTTGTAAAAAGTACGATTTTAAATCAGAAAAAGCTCTATCAATATATCCATCAGAATAAATATTAGACATTCTTCCTGAAAATTCAATGTGTTTGTTAATTTTTCCTGTACTAAATTTTACAGTATGCTTTCTCGTATTATATGATCCAAAAGAATTACTAATTTCTGCGGATGCTTCTTCTGAAACGGCATCGGTTAAAATATTTAAACTTGCCCCAAATGCACCAGCTCCGTTAGTAGATGTTCCTACGCCACGTTGTAGTTGTAAATTTTGCGTAGAAGATGCAAAATCGCCTAAATTTACCCAAAAAGTCCCTTGACTTTCGGTGTCGTTATACGGAATTCCGTTAATAGTTACATTAATGCGAGAGGCATCAGAACCCCGAACACTCATGTAGGTGTATCCCACGCCAGCACCAGCATCCGAAGAAGAAATTACGGAAGGTAAATAGTTTAGTAACTGTGGTATGTCTTGCCCCAAATTACGTTTGGCAATCTCTTTTTTAGTAAGATTAGAGTGTGTTACAGGAGCATCAGTATGTACTCTTACTGCAGATACTAAGACTTCGTCTAACAAATTTTCAGTTTCTTGCAATTGAAAATTTAGCACTTGATTTTTATCAATAAAAAAGATTTTTTTCACTGTTTGATATCCTAAATAAGAAACCTGAATTGTGTAATTTCCTTCGGATAGTTTTAATTGAAATTTCCCTTCAAAATTTGTTGAAGTTCCTTTTCGGAGTTTTTTTACAATAATAGAAGCTCCTACTAATGGTTCTTGTTGTTTGTTGGTGATTTTACCAGAAACAAAAAATGTTTGTGCATTTGCCGTAAAAAATACAGTTGCGAATAAAAATGTAGCGAATAATTTTTGTTTGCTACGGATAGAAATAAATTTCATTTTAAATAAATTAAAACGAATAAAAAGAGGTGATTATTCTTAGTTATACTTGTTTTTTTGCAGAAAATCTGCGTATAATTAATCAAATCACGCTACGCGTGTCCCTTGGCAGCATTACCTGCCCAGGTTCTTTGGGTGTGATCTCAGCCTTTTAAAATTTAAAAAGCACCCCTTTATTGAGAACGGCGCAAATGTAAAATGGTTTTTTGAATTAAGAAAATGAAATTTGCAAAAATTAATTTTATAAAAAGGGATCACTGTTTGATAAGTGTGTTGCGAGTTGTAAGGATATCATTTTTTATGAATAATTGCTTTTTGAAGGCTAATTTTATTCTAATAAATAGGCTGTAAAAACCAAAACAAGTCATTTTGTCATTAAAATAAATAAAAACAAGTCAAGTTGTCTTGTCTTAATGTATGTTATTATTGGGTACAAAGTTTGTAATTACTTTATCAAACAAAAAAACACAACACTATGAATTTTAATAACTATACTATAAAAGCCCAAGATACCATACAAAAAGCCCAACAAATTGTACAAGGTTTAGGGCAACAACAAATAGAAAATGGGCACCTATTCAAAGCGATTTTTGAAGTAGATGAAAATGTTTTGCCCTTTATTTTAAGTAAATTAAGCATTAATGTGAATTTATTTAAGCAAGTTTTAGAAAACATTGTTAGCTCGTATCCAAAAGTATCTGGGGCAGAGATAATGCTTTCTAAAACAGCAAATAAAACAGTAATAGAGGCTAGTAATATTGCTAAAAAAATGAATGATGAATATGTTTCATTAGAGCATTTGTTATTAGCAATGTTAAATCAAAAAGATAGTATTGCGCAATTAATGAAAGATAATGGCATCAATAAAAAAGATTTAGAAGCTGCTGTTCAAGAATTAAGAAAAGGTAACAGAGTAACATCTCAAAGTGCGGAAGAAACGTATAATTCCTTAAATAAATATGCTAAAAATTTGAATGAATTAGCGCAAAGTGGAAAATTAGATCCAGTTATTGGGAGAAATGATGAGATTAGAAGAATACTGCAAATTTTATCTCGTAGAACTAAAAACAATCCGATGTTAATTGGAGAGCCAGGAACAGGAAAAACAGCTATCGTAGAAGGATTAGCAAATAGGATTATAAAGGGGGATGTGCCCGAAAACATTAAGAATAAAACCATTTTCTCTTTAGATATGGGTGCTTTAATTGCAGGGGCAAAGTACAAAGGAGAGTTTGAAGAACGCTTAAAAGCAGTGGTGAAAGAGGTGCAAAACTCTGAAGGAAGCATTATTTTATTTATAGATGAAATCCATACATTGGTGGGTGCTGGAGGGGGACAAGGAGCAATGGATGCTGCAAATATTTTAAAGCCTGCTTTGGCACGTGGAGAACTACGTGCTATTGGAGCAACCACTTTAGATGAATATCAAAAATATTTTGAAAAAGATAAAGCCTTAGAGCGTCGTTTTCAAAAAGTACAAGTTGATGAGCCTGATACAGAATCTGCAATTTCTATATTAAGAGGAATCAAAGAGAAGTATGAAACGCATCATAAAGTATTGATTACAGATAGTGCCGTTATTGCAGCAGTAGAACTTTCTCAACGCTATATTTCTGATCGTTTTTTGCCAGATAAGGCCATTGATTTAATGGATGAAGCTTCTGCTAAATTACGAATGGAAATCAATTCTAAACCAGAAGAATTAGATGTGTTAGATCGTAAAGTTATGCAGATTGAAATTGAAATTGAGGCCATTAAAAGAGAAAATGATACTAAAAAATTAGAAAAACTAAAAAAAGAACTCGCAAATTTAAAATCCGATAGAGATAGTATTTATGCAAAGTGGAAACGAGAAAAGGATATTTTAGAAAGCATCAATACGACTAAAGAAATCACTGAAGCAGCAAAATTAGAAGCAGACCAAGCCGAACGAGAAGGTAATTATGGTTTGGTTGCAGAAATTCGTTATGGAAGATTAAAAGAATTAGAAAAAAAATTAGAGAAACAGCAAGAAGAATTTTCTAGCATCAAAGAAAATGCATTGGTAAAAGAAGAGGTAACTAGAGATGATATTGCAGAAGTAGTTGCCAAATGGACAGGAATTCCTGTAACCAAAATGTTGCAATCTGAACGTGAAAAACTGTTACATTTAGAAAAAGAATTACACAAACGAGTTGTAGGACAAGAAGAAGGAATTAGAGCAGTGGCTGATGCTGTAAGGCGCTCTAGAGCAGGCTTACAAGATGCTAACAAACCTATCGGGTCGTTCTTGTTTTTAGGAACAACAGGTGTTGGTAAAACAGAGTTAGCCAAAGCCTTAGCTAATTATTTGTTCGATTCAGAAAAAGCGATGACACGTATTGATATGAGTGAATATCAAGAAAAACACTCGGTAAGTAGGTTGGTTGGGGCGCCTCCAGGATATGTTGGTTATGATGAGGGCGGACAACTTACGGAAGCTGTTCGTAGAAAACCGTATTCGGTTATTTTGTTAGACGAAATTGAAAAAGCACACCCAGATACATTTAATATTTTGCTGCAAGTGCTAGATGAAGGTAGGTTAACCGATAGTAAAGGACGTACTGCGGATTTTAGGAATACAATTATTATAATGACTTCTAATATGGGAGCGCACATTCTTCAAGAGAAATTAGAAGGCATTAACATGAAAGAGCGTAACAAAGTAATGGAAGTTGCAGAAAAGGAGGTTTTAAGTTTGTTGAAAAAACAAATTAGACCAGAGTTTTTAAATCGAATTGATGAAATTGTAATGTTTACACCATTAAACGAAGTAGAAATTAAACAAATTGTAAAAATTCAATTAAATAATTTACAGAGAAAATTAAAAGAGAATAATATCGTGTTAACTATTTCTGATACTGCAATTAGCTATATTGCTAAAGTAGGGTTTGACCCTCAATTCGGAGCAAGACCTATAAAAAGAGCTATACAAAACGAAATATTAAACGAATTGTCTAAGCAGATTTTGGCAGGAGTTGTAGTTACAGATAGTCAAGTTCATGTTGATATTAAGGAAGGTAAGCTGGTTTTTAATAATTAAAACTTTTCTATTCTTTTTTTTAAAGTAGTAATTACTCTAATTTCGGTTTTTTACGCAAATGTTTTTTAAATGCATGTTTGCGTTTGTTTTCTGCTTTTTTTCTAACGGATGCTTTACTCGGTTTGGTCACTTTTCTATTTTTTGGCACATACAATCCTTTGCTAAGAACTTCTAAAAAATGTTTGATAGCAATTTGCTTATTACGGTGTTGACTCCTGCTCTGATCCGTAAAAAAGATGAGTGTTTTTGCTTTTGTTACTCTTGTTGATAGGTTCTTATAGAGCACTTCTTTTTGTTTTTCTGATAATACTTTTGAGTCAGAAATATTAAAAGTTAGTTCAATTTTAGAAGATGTTTTATTAACATGTTGTCCGCCTGCACCAGAACTTCTAATGGCTTTAAATTTTAGTTCTTTTATAAGATTTTCTGTGTTCATTTTTAATAATTCATATTCCCATCATCAGATAGGTGATGCAAAAAATGCATATCATTATCAGTAGTTAGAGATTCAGAATAAGAATATAGTCCCTCTTTTTTACGGATGATTTTATCAATTGCCTCAACCGCTTTTTTTAAGCGAGTTTCTTTATCTCCCTTTAATAAAATATAGGGTCTGTTATGTGTTTTTAAAGCCTTCTCAAAAGCATTAAACATCTCTAATCGTAACGCTGGTCTATCTCTTAAATCATCGGCTTCCCAAGGCGTATCTATATAAGTGAGCAGATATAAATCGTAAGTATTTTTATTAGCCGCTTTGTCTAGTTTCGGGTCTACAAATCCTCCATAATATTCTTCTGAATATACTTTAGTTTCTAGTAAATCGGTATCACAAATTAAAATTTTATCTGCTTTTTTTGCCAATTGATTTTCTAATTTCATTTGCCCAATAGCAATTGGAATTAAATCTTTTGCTTCACAAGTTTTACGCTCGTTGTTCCATTTGTTTTGTAAATAATCTCTTGCAAATTCTGGTACCCAAACCGTATGATAATAACGTGCCAGTTGATTAGAAAGTGTTGTTTTACCAGTGCTTTCAGGTCCAAATAAAACAATCTTTATAATGTTTGCTTTTTCTTGTTTAAGGTTTTTTTCCATTGTTTATATCCTTGAAATGCTAAAAATAAGAAAATTATGTATTGTATTCCTGTAAATCCATATCCTTTTACAAAATAGAGAGGAATAGATACAATATTTCCAGCAATCCAAAGTGTCCAATTTTCTAATTTTTTGTTTGCCATTAGCCACATTGCTGCAAAAAATATTCCTGTTGTAAAAGTATCTAAAAAGGGAGTTGCCTCTCTAAAATCGGTTAAATTACCAGAACTTAGTTTCGATATTGCAAAATCTACACTTTCGCTAAATCCTAAATTATTTGGCATTACATTGTAATAACGATATACGATAATTACAAAAATAGATGTGAATGCAAAAATACCGAAGGCTTTTAATTTGTCAGATTTTGTGGTTCTTGAAATCGGAATATGGCTTTTATCGCTATCAATTATTTTACTCCACATATACCAGCCATAAACACTCATAATTGTATAGTAAATATTGATGATTAAGTCGCCATAAAGATTCCATTGAGATAATAAATACACATAAATTGCGGTGCTAACAATCCCTGTAGGAAAGACTAAAATGTTTTCTTTTTTTGCATAAAGAACACTGATAATACCAAAAAAGGCAGCAACAAATTCCAATAAAATATTTAAAATAGGAGCTGTTTTATAAGGTTCTAAAAAAAAATCGATAAGTGTTTCCATGTTATTTTTTTAGCTGATTAAAAAATGATTCATCTTTTTCAAAAGCTGTTCCAATAACAACCAAATCAGCACCAGATTTGTAGGCAATTTCTAATTGTTTTTTACTTCGGATACCACCACCAACAATTAACGGAATAGAAATATTTTCTGAAACTTTTTTTATAATACCTTGGCTGACCGCCTCGGTCGCTCCGCTTCCAGCTTCGAGGTAGATAGTTTTTTTACCTAAAAATGATCCTGCTAAAGCAGTGTTTACAATTAAATCAATGTTATTTTGAGCAATGGGTTTGGTATTGCTTACTTTTTGTACAGCAGTTTTTACGCCGCCATCAATTAATAGATATCCTGTAGATATTATTTCTAAATCGGTGTTTTTTAACAACGGTACACTTTGTATTTGCTGTTCAATTAAGTATTCAGAATTTCTGCCAGAAAGTAAACTTAAAAATAAGATTCCATCTGCTTTTGGTGTGATTTGTTGTACATCTCCAGGAAATAAAAGAACAGGTAAATGTGTTTTCTTTTTTATTGCGATGACAACTTTTTCGGTTAAATTATTTACATCTGTACTTCCGCCAACAAAAATATGTGTTGCAATAGATTGATGTATTTTATCAAAAAAAGAAGGGAGATTTGTAAGATTTATTTTTTCTGGATCAATTAAAACTGCAAGAAGTTTTTCTCCTTTTTCTTTGGATGTTAGTATGTTTTGGTAAATATTCAAATTAGATTGTTAGTTTGGTTTAGTTAGTTTTCGACTTTGCTCAAACGGACATGATTAGGTTAAAAAGCATACACACAGGTAAACCCTTCAAATTCTAAAAAATGAACGTCAAAAATAGTAGTTTTATCGTTATAGTTAATTTCTCCATTGGTTTTTTTAGCATCCGAAATAAAATCAGTAATAAAAATATGTTCTAAAAAGCGTAATTTTTTCTTTCCATAAATTTTATACAAACTTTCTTTGGCTCCCCAAACTATGGTTAATTTTTTGATCAAATCTTCATCTGTTTCACTGTATGTTTCTATAGGAGTAAACTTATGTGCGATTCTCTTAATTTTATGACGTTGCATTTCAATATCAATACCTACTGGCGCATCATCAGAAATAATAATACCAGAAAAATTGTAAGAATGTGTGATTGAGATGTGCTTCCCATCTTTTAAATGTGGCTTTCCGAACTCATCATATATCAAATCAGTATCTAAATAACCAATTTCTTTTAATAAATGTCGGACACTTAAAAAACCTCTTTGATGAAGCTCTGATTTCATCGAATCGACACGAATTTGACTGTTTTTTGATAATTTTATATCCTTAAGTAATTCGTTAAAAGATTCTTCAATCTTCCAAATCAGTACTTTAGTAGTATTGTTGATGTTTATCGTCTTAAAAAGAGGCATAATTTTAAATAGTTATTTGTAACTTTGCAGTTCGAAAATTTTGATAAAAACAAAGATACAAAGATGAGTGCAAAAACCGATACATATGTGCCTTTCAAGGTTAAAGATATTTCTTTAGCAGATTGGGGAAGAAAAGAAATTGAACTAGCTGAAGCAGAAATGCCAGGGTTAATGAGTTTAAGAGAAGAATATAAAGATGAGCAACCATTAAAAGGAGCAAGAATTGCAGGATGTTTGCATATGACGATTCAAACGGCTGTTTTAATAGAAACTTTACAAGCACTTGGTGCTGAAGTTACTTGGAGTTCTTGTAATATTTTTTCTACACAAGACCAAGCAGCAGCAGCAATTGCAGCAACAGGAACTGCCGTATACGCTTGGAAAGGGTTAACGGAAGAGGAATTTGATTGGTGTATTGAGCAAACTTTATTTTTTGGAGAAGATAAAAAGCCATTGAACTTGATTTTAGATGATGGTGGTGATTTAACAAATATGGTGTTAGATAGATATCCTGAATTAGCAGCAGGAATTAACGGATTGAGTGAAGAAACCACGACTGGAGTTCACCGTTTATATGATAGAGTAAAAGCAGGAACATTGCCAATGCCAGCAATTAATGTAAATGATTCGGTAACAAAATCGAAATTTGATAACAAATACGGATGTAGAGAATCTGCCGTTGATGCGATTCGTAGAGCAACTGATATTATGTTAGCAGGTAAACGTGTAGTTGTTTGTGGATATGGAGATGTGGGTAAAGGTACTGCTGCATCTTTTAAAGGTACAGGAGCTATTGTTACGGTAACAGAAATCGACCCAATTTGTGCATTACAAGCTGCAATGGATGGATTTGAGGTAAAGAAATTAGAAAGTGTTGCTGATAAAGCAGATATTATTATTACCACAACAGGTAATAAAGATATTGTTCAAGAGCGTCATTTTAGAGCTGTAAAAGACAAAACTATTATTTGTAATATTGGTCATTTTGATAACGAAATTGATATGACTTGGCTGAATGATACTTATGGAGATACCAAAGTAGAAATTAAACCTCAAGTAGATAAATATACAATTGACGGTAAAGAGCTTCTTATTTTGGCTGAAGGTCGTTTGGTAAATTTAGGTTGTGCGACTGGACACCCTAGTTTTGTAATGAGTAACTCATTTACCAACCAAACATTGGCACAAATTGAATTGTGGACAAATCGGGATGCTTATAAAAACGAAGTGTATATGTTACCAAAACATTTAGATGAAAAAGTAGCAAAATTACACTTAGAAAAAATTGGTATTGAATTGACGGAATTAAGAGAAGACCAAGCATCATACATTGGTGTAACGGTTGATGGTCCTTATAAACCAGAACATTATAGATATTAATTATCGCTATCTTCATTTTGAGGATATTAAAAATTTGTATGAATCCGTAAGTTAATTTTTCTAAAAAAACTTACGGATTCATCATATAAAAAAACGGATGAAAAAACAGCAATTACAAGAAACAAGGCAATACTTAGAATCAAAAGGGATTACCAACTCTCAAATTGGCATTGTGCTTGGAACGGGATTGGGTAAGTTAGTTGATAAAATTGATATTGAAATTGAAATTCCGTATACAGAAATTCCGAATTTCCCAGAAGCTACGGTAGAGTTTCATTCAGGAAAATTGATTTATGGTACCTTATCAGGAAAAAAAGTATTGGTAATGTCTGGTCGTTTTCATTTATATGAAGGGTATAATTTATGGGAAGTTACCTACGGAATTAGAACGATGCACCAATTAGGAATTACAACATTATTAATTTCAAATGCCGCAGGAGCCATCAATCTGGGTTATAAAAAAGGAGATTTAATGTTGATAGATGATCATATCAATCTACAAGGCGGTTCTCCTTTAGCATTTAAAGAATCGGGTACTTTTGGTGATTTATTTGTAGATATGTTGGCGCCATACTCTAAAGCATTAAACAACCAGTTGAAAGAAATTGCGATAGCAAAATCTATAGATTTGAAAGAAGGTGTGTACGCAAGTGTTGTAGGGCCTCAATTAGAAACGAGAGCAGAATATAGAATGCTACAAATTTTAGAGATTGATGCAATTGGTATGAGTACTGTGCCAGAAGTAATTGTGGCAAATCAATTACAAATACCTTGTGTGGCAATTTCAGTATTGACTGATGAATGTGATCCTAAAAATTTACAACCTGTAAACATCGAAGAAATTATTGAGGTTGCAGGAAATGCAGAACCAAAAATGATTACATTGTTTACAGAATTAATCAAGCGAGTTTAAGGAGTCAGTAAAATGGTATTTTTAGTCTACAATAAAAGGTTTTTCGAGCATTAAATTGATCCAATTGTCGTTGCTTATTCCCATCAATGTAAAATGGTATACGTCATGAAAAATTAATGTTGGTGGTGTTTTTGTCGTAATATTCGATACAACATTGTCTAGTTTATAATATTGAAACCATTTGGTTGTTGTGTAAGTGCCAGATAAAAATACATCATCAACATCAGAAACTACTTGAAAATAAGTATCGTTTTCTGCAATAGTTCCATCATCCCAAGAAAACTTTGGGTTTAAAGTGTGTAGATCTTCAATTCTAACAGTGTCTTTCCATTCTGTGGGTTTTGTGAAATTTTTAAACCGAATAGGCTTAGATTTATGAAATTTCCCTTCGGATAAATAGGTGATCAAACACCATTTTTCCTTTTTATTATTTAATCGGATAAATTTTTTGAGATATCCACCAAAAACATCTTCTTTTGGCAGTATTTTTCGTCTGTATAAAGAGAAGTTATTTGGATCGATTGTATTGATACTATCCGTTTCATAATAACGAACATCCGTAGCTTCTTCAATAGGATAATAAAAAATATGAGATGTTGAGGTTAATGTTTTGTCACTTGCAGCATAAGCAATTACTCCATCTAAAGTTCTTGATGTATGCAAATTCATATATTCTTGTAAATTTCTAGGTACAGTAATATCAATATCTTCTGCACAGGATGTAAATAAGAAAATGAATAGCAAAAATAGTAGTGCAGTTTGTCTGTTTTTTTTCATTACTAAAAATATCTGTTTTTTACAAAGTTAGCTTTTTATCTATAAAATAATACGGTTTACAGAAAATTTAAGGGTTATATTACCCCTTAATTGTATATTGCTAATACTTATTTTTTTTAATTATTTAATACAATTCAGTTGAAAAGACTAACAATTAAAGATATTGCAAATCATTTTAGTGTATCGATTTCTACAGTTTCTAAAGCACTGAATGATAGTTATGAAATCAGTGTAAAGACTAAGGAAAAGATAAAAGAATATGCAAAAAAGCATAATTATAAACCTAATTTTAATGCGTTAAGTTTAAAAAGTAGAAAAACAAAAACTATTGGTATTATTATTCCGAATATGCTGAACTATTATTTTGCTCAAGTTTTTAAAGGGATTGAAAAAGCTGCAACAAAAAAAGGATATAAAATTATTACCTGTATTTCCAATCAATCATATCAAAAAGAAGTAGAAACTATCGAAATGCTTTCTAACGGAAGTATTGATGGTTTTATCATTTCCATTGCCAAAGAAACCGTGTTGAAAAACGATTTTACACACTTTCAAAAAACCATTGATGATGGAATTCCGATTGTAATGTTTGATAGAGTGGCAGAAAATATTGAGTGTGATAAAGTAATTACCAATAATATTGAAAGTGCTGCTAAAACCGTAGAGTTTTTACATAAAAAAAAGCATAAAAAGATAGTATTTATCTCTACAATGAGTGATTTAACTATAGGAAAACAACGTTTTGAGGGTTATAAAGAAGGATTGAAAAATGTTGGGCTTCCCTTTGATAAGAATTTAGTGATTAATATTGAAGAGGAAGATTATAAAAAACACGAAGCTATTTTAATGCCTATTTTTAAGAAACAAAAAATTGATAGTGTAATAACTACAGGAGAATCTACAGCCATTGCAGCTATGAAAGTTGCTATAAAACTTGGCTATAAAATTCCTGAAGATTTTGCGGTAGTTGCTTTTTCTAATGGAATTTTAGCAAGACATTCTAGCCCTAAAATGACAACTGTAAGCCAACATGGAGAGTTGATGGGAGATACGGCAGCTACTATTTTAATCAATCGTTTAGAAAAAAAACCTGAAAAGTATAGTACTAAAATTATTAAAACAGATTTGGTGATTAGAAAATCTACCAGACCCTTTTAAAAATTAATAGAAACTACCAAACCCTCATTAGAACGTACATTAAAAACGGTGTTATCTTCAAAAATTAAATACTGTCCTTTTATTCCTTTTAATTTTCCTTTGTACGTTTCTGTTTTAACAATATTTAAACTTTTCACTTTTTCTGGAACCCGTAAAACAGGAAAATTTAACTCCGTAATTTTAGTATTATTTTTTAAAAAATAATCTTTTGCCTCTTCAGGAATATATTTAGCTAGTTGCTGTTTTACGCTATTTAAATCTGAATCTTCATAAGTATATTGCAACATTTTTCGCCAATTGGTTTTGTCTGCAACGTGTTCTTTTAGAGCAACTTCTGTAATTCCTGCCAAATACCTATTCGGAACTTCTACAATTTCGATAGCTTTTGTAGCTCCTTGATCTATCCAGCGTGTGGGTACTTGTGTTTTCCTGGTTACACCCACTTTTACATTGCTAGAAAAAGCTAAATATACAATATGTGGTTTTAGTTGCATTTTTTTTTCGAAGGATAAATCTCTGTCTTCAATACCTAAATGTGCGGTACTTAATTCGGGTCTAATAATCCAATCTCCAGCATTTGGGGTTTCAAAAAAACACGTTTTACAAAAACCTTGTCGATAAATTTCTTTGTTTTTTTTACAACTTAAACACTCATATCCTTTAAATGAAATTTCAATAGTTTTGTCTAATAATTGATTCATATGCAACACGTCCGATTCCATTTCTAAATAATATTGAATGGTCTCTAGGTTCTCTGTTGGCATTTTTTTTAAGACTCCTTGATATTTCATATCACAATTTTTAGTATTTTTATGGTTGTAAATCAATTTTGTAAAGCTAATCAAAAGAAACTAAATTAAGCGCTCTCAATTATGTCATTTCCATTAATAAATTCAATAATTTCTTGGTTTTTAAAGAAGCGAATACATCAAATAGAATTATTTTTAAAATACCCTATTGATGTTCAAGATGAATTATTGATGCGATTGGTTGATACTGCAAAAGACACACGTTTTGGTAAAATTTATGGATTTTCTTACCTAAAAACGTATAAAGAATTTGCTAAAACAGTTCCCATTCAACAATATGAAAGTATTGAGCCATTGATTGAAAAATGTAGAAAAGGAGAGCAGCATATTTTTTGGCCAACAAAAATAAAATGGTTTGCAAAATCTAGTGGAACAACCAATGCAAAAAGTAAATTTATACCTGTTAGTGATGAGGCTATCGAAAATTGTCATATGAAGGCAGGGAAAGATATGTTATGCCTATATATTAATAATAACGAAGATACACAGCTTTTTACAGGTAAAGGATTGCGTTTAGGAGGAAGTGCTGCTGTGTACGAAGATAATAATTCTTATTTTGGAGATTTATCAGCAATTATTATAGAGAATATGCCTTTTTGGGCAGATTTTAGTTCGGCACCGAGCCAAGAAACTGCATTAATGGGAGAGTGGGAAGCTAAAATGGAGGCAATTATTGAAGAAACTATTCATGAAAACATTACCAGTTTAGCAGGCGTACCATCTTGGATGTTAGTCTTATTAAATAGAGTATTAGAAAAAACAGGAAAAAAAGATATTTTAGAAGTTTGGCCAAATTTAGAAGTGTATTTTCATGGAGGCGTAAACTTTAATCCATATAAAGAACAATATAAAAAATTACTTCCTAAAAAAGACTTTAGATATTACGAGACCTATAACGCATCAGAAGGGTTTTTTGCTATTCAAGATAGAAATAATTCTGATGAATTGCTGTTGATGTTAGATTATGGGGTGTTTTATGAATTTATTCCGATGGATGTTTTTGATGGAGAAAACTCAATGGCAATTTCATTATCCGAAGTAAAAAAAGACATCAATTACGCGATTATAATTACTACAAATAGTGGCTTGTGGCGCTATTTAATTGGAGATACGGTA
>Ga0256845_1001993_pt1 | contig 15453 bp, 18 predicted proteins | sample RiftiametaG_FD_189101 | JGI IMG/M metagenome (GOLD analysis project Ga0256845, IMG submission 189101) | Tube worm associated microbial communities from hydrothermal vent at the East Pacific Rise, Pacific Ocean - Riftia | ecosystem: Host-associated > Annelida > Integument > Unclassified ...
GGGCGGCGGGCATTTTTCGGGAAGATTAACCGTTGCTCTTGTTATTGCCGGAATAGTTGCAAAAAAGATATTGAATGGTTTTATTTTTCTTTCATCTGTAATTGAAGCCGGAGGAGAAAAGGATATTGAGTCGGCGATTGATAAGGTTGAGAGATCGGATGATTCGATTGGCGGAGTTGTGGAGTGCAGAGTGAAAAATTTACCGCCGGGTCTTGGAGAACCGTTTTTTGATTCGGTAGAGTCTCTGATATCTCATATTGTTTTTTCAATTCCCGGAATTAAGGGTATTGAATTCGGTTCAGGATTTGCCGGTTCCCGTCTTAAGGGAAGTGAAAACAATGATCCTTTTTTAAATTTTTCAGGGAAACGAAGTTCCAATAATCAGGGAGGAGTCGAAGGTGGAATATCAAATGGAATGGAGCTTGTTTTTCGTGTTGCGGTAAAACCGGCATCAAGTATAAAAAAAGAACAGAAGAGTTTTGATCTAAGGTCGGAGAAGAGTCTATCCGTATCGACAAATGGCAGACATGACAAGTGTATAGCTCTTAGGATCCCTGTGATCCTTGAGGCTGCGGCAGCCATAGTTTTTGCTGATCTCATGATGCTTGAGAATAGAATAGATAGAGTTTATTTATCCGAATAATTTACTAAAAGAGATGGAAAAGGGTAAAGAGAAAATTTTAGTGAGTGCATGTTTGACAGGAACAAAGTGCAGATATAACGGGGGTCATAAATTGTCTCCGGAAGTAATGGAATTATTAAAGGGAAAAGAGTTTATCTCAATATGTCCTGAGCTGCTTTCGGGTTTTAGCGTTCCACATCCTCCTTCGGAGATCATTGGTGCTAATGGGAAAGATGTTTTGGAAGGAAATGCCAAAGTAGTAAATGTTGATGGAACAGATGTAACCGGTGAATATATCCAAGGAGCTTTACTGACTTTGAAATCAGCGGTTGAAAATAGTGTGAATATTGCAATTCTAAAAGAGAAGAGTCCTGCCTGTGGAGTCAATTATATTCACAACGGAAAGTTCAGGGGGGAATTAACAGGTGGTAATGGAGTGACTGCCGCTATTCTGGACAAACACGGTATCAAAGTGTTCTCCGAAAAAAATATCGATATTCTCCTTTGAATGAAATAGAATTGTTGCAAGAGTTGCAAAGATTGTAATTTTAGAAATATTCTCTTCTTGTTCTCATGAAATTTATAAAATCATCGAAACCCTCTCCGGTTTTTACAGATGTTTTAAAAATTTTTACATTAGGGTTGTGAATTTTGCAATCATCAACAACTCTTTCTATATCATAATCCATATATTGCAGGAGATCTATTTTGTTGATTATTACTGCCTCTGCTTTGATGAATAGGGAGGGATATTTTCTTACTTTTTCATCTCCTTCCGGAATGCTTAACACTGCGATCTTAAACATCTCCCCGAGGTCAAAAGAGGAGGGGCATACAAGATTACCGACGTTTTCGATGAAAAGGTAGTCAATTTCTTTTCCTTTTAACAGATTTAGTTTGTCTTTTATCATCTGAGGAGAAAGATGACAGCCGCCTCCGGTTTCGATGGGAAATGTGTTTTTGTTTCCGGAGCGAAGAATTCTGTTTGAGTCGAGTGCGGTTTTGACATCTCCGATAATAACTCCGAATTTTTCATCAAAATTCTTTGTGAGATGTTCAAGAATTGATGTTTTTCCGCATCCGGGAGAACCTATTATATTTACTGCAAATATTCCTTCTTTATATAAAAAGTTTCTGTTTTCCGCTGCAATTGCATTGTTATTCTCATAAGCGGATATTTTTATATCTTTTTTCATTATAAGATTATATTAATAAATCTTTAGTTTCACAACAGCCGTTTTTTACTAAAGTTAATAAAAATACTTTACTTTAAAAGACCGCGGATTGTTACAATGAGGTCGTCGGGATCTATCGGTTTTTCCATGAATTTTTCTACCGGAAGAAAACCTCCGTCATCTTCGATATTGAATCTGAATTTGGTTCTCTGGTTGACTGCGGTAGCAAGAATTATCGGTATCTGTTTGAACTTGTTGTTACTCTTTAGTTTTTGTGCAAAATTAAATCCGTCACTGTCATTTTCCATCATAACATCCAGAATAATAAGCTCTATTTTGTTATTTTCCAAGATCTCTTCCGCAACTTTTATATTTGAAGCTGTAACTACTTCATAGTTATTGTGTTCCAATACGATTTTCCTTGTTTCCAGTACATCGGTGTCATCATCAACGACCAAAATTTTATGCCTCATTTTTATTCTCCTTCTTTTAATAGAGGTAATATTAACATTACCTTTGTGCCGGCTCCAAGCCTGCTTGTTATCTCAATTTTCCCATCATGATCTTCTACTATCTGTTTTACAAGAGCGAGTCCCAATCCAATGCTGCCGTCCATATTTTTTCTTGCATTTTCCCCTCTTTCGAAAATATTAAAAACTTTTTTTAGATCATTTTCGGAAATTCCAATCCCTGAATCTTCGATCTCAATCACAATATTTTTTTTTATACTTTTAATGTCTTCATATGAATTAAAGAATATTTCGCCATTTTTTTTGTTATATTTTATGGCATTCATAATAACATTGTTAAATACTCTAAGTAGGAATGTGTAATTTCCGAAGATGAATTTTTCATTCATGCAAAATTCACAATGTTTTAATTTAATTCCCATTGAATCGGAATAGGGTTTCATCAGATTAATTGATTCTTTAAGAGTTGCAAATATATTTATCTTCTCTCTTTTCATTAAAGATTTATCGGCAAGTTTTGAAAAATCAAGGATATCATCAACTATTTTTATTACGGTTTCAGCTTTTTTAATAGCTCTGGAGATGAGCTCCACAGATTTTTCCGGACTTTTAACATATCCTTTCTCAATAACTATCAGAAGATCTATTATTGCCGAAAGAGGGGCTTTTATATCATGTGCAAGAACTGCAAGTGCATGTCTGTCTTCGGATAGATTGTCCATCAATTTTCCTCACTTATCTCTACGGAATCAACAAAAATATCCATTCCCTCAGGTATTTCCCTTACGGGGGAACTGCATTTCGGGCATATGTCAAAAATATTTTTTATTTTATACATATTACCACATTCACATTTTGCAATGCATTCCCGCTCTTTTATGTTAATTTTTATACTCTCATTTATATTGTTGATCTTAAAGATTGTTTCAAGACCCAAGGTTAAAGATTCCGAAACGATTCCCGAAAATGTTCCTATTCCTATGTTTATTGTGGTAATCTTTTTAAATTCATTTCCGAGTGATTTTTCCAGAGAAGATGCTATGTCTTGTGCAATGGCAAATTCATGCATGAGCAATTCCTCCATTCTCAATTTCAAAATAGATCTGTTCGGAAAGCAGAGGCAGTGTTTTTTTTATTTTTTCACTCGGTTCTTGTGACATTTCGATTTTATCAATCTGAATACAGTATATTATTATATCGGTTTCATCTATCTTCCCAAGAGAGCGTGCGGATTCAAGGAAAGAGATAAGATCGAATTCATGCAATGAATAATTTTTTCGGGTTTTTCGACTCTTTACTTCATCAGGTCTGAATCTGATAAATTCCCCCGGATTAAGACCGCAATTACCGGAATCCACAAAAATAATTTTTTTTCTATCTTCAAATTGGTGAAGAAGATTCATCCCAGGAGTTCCAGCATCAACAAGATCAACATTTTTACTGAATTTTTTGTTACGAAGAAGATCAATTGTATGCAGACCTGCACCTTCGTCGCAGAGAAGGTAATTGCCAAGTCCGATAACTGCTATTTTACTTCTTCCCATATATCTTTCCTCTATTTTTTAAACTCTATATTTAAGAAATGTGTAGAACAGGAGATGCAGGGATCATAAGCTCTGACCATCATTTCGAGAAAAAATCCTAATTTTTCCTCTCCGAGATCAAGATTTTCAGGGACAAATTTTTCGAAATCAAGCTGAATATTATTATGATTAAGATTGGTAGGTATGACACAGTTTGCCTCTCTGCAAATACCATCATCATCATATTCATATTCATGGAAAAGGATTCCTCTCGGAACTTCGACAGCACCGACACCCCTTCCGGCTTTGATGTTGATATCAGGTCTCTCAACTTTCAGATCGGAGGATAGAAGATTGTCAATAATCTCAATTGACTTTTCAACGGCAAATACACACTCAACTACCTGGGCTACGTTATTCATATAGGGGTTGTAATTGATTCCGTTCAGCCCGAGCATCTCCGCTACCGATGAGGAGAGGTTCGTAAGTTGTTTATAGTTGTTGTTATATCTTGCCAAAGCACCGACCATAAAAGAATCTCTGTTGAATTTTCCATATTTTGCAGTAGATTGCGGAACTACGAATTCGTTTACAATGTTTTTATAATCATTGATAGGGATTTTTTTATCAATATCAGTGGTTGTGCATGTTCCTTCGTAAAATGCATATTCCTGATCATATGTTAAAGACAGATATTCTGTTTCTCTTTCAAAAGAAGGGAATCCCCCTGCAAGAGATTTTACAACATCGGCAAGTTTTTTAAGATCGTCAACCGACTCGTTTAGTCTTTTTTTAAGTTCTTCCAACTCTGATTTTTCAGGAAGCATAGAAAACCTTCCGACTCGTGCACGTATCGGGTGAGTTGTTCTTCCTCCTATAACATCGCACATTTCATTTGCAAGTCTGTGTAGTTTTGTTACAAGAAGGATTACATCTTTATGTGTTTCGATAAGAGGAAATACACTATTGACTTTAAGAAGATCAGGTACAACAAGATAACACACATGAAGAATGTGGCTTTGGAGAGTTTCTCCGTGAAGCAGGAGTTCTCTTAACAGCCTTGTTGTTTCGGATATATCAATTCCCATTGCTGCTTCCGTTGCTTTAAGTGAGGCAAATGTATGTCCGATCGAGCATATTCCGCATATTCTTGATGTTATTGTTGCCACTTCATGGTATTCTCTGCCGACAACCATTGCTTCAAAAAATCTCGGTGCTTCGGGAACCTGCCACTCGATTTTTCCAATATTATTATCCTTGATATCAACAACAATATTACCGTGTCCTTCAACTCTTGTTATATGATGAACGTCTATTTTAATATCTTTACTCATTTTTTAACCTCCGGATTAACCCCGAAAATATCTATTTTCCTCTGGATCTCTTCCACTGTGTAGTTATATTTTTCCAATATTTCATGCATTGCATTCTTATTCGGGTTATCAACGGTTCCTCTGCAGGCATCACAGGGTACTCCGTTTTCCGGACATCTTGCCCCGCATCCTGCTCTTGCAAGAGGACCCAGACATATCTCACCCAGATCGAACAAACACTCATTCTCATTCAACTTGCATTCAACACATACCGGATAATTCGGAAGTTTAGGGATTTTACCCAACAAAAGCTCTTTTACCGTTCTCAGGAATTCGTCTCTATCTATCGGGCAGCCCGGGATATAGAGATCTACTTCCACTATCTCATTTATTCCTTTAGTCGGATATGTGTCCAGATGAGGCATATTGTAGCTCTCTCCGTATACCATTTTTTTAACTTCATCCATACTGCTGTAGTTATTCTTTAATCTGTTAATCCCGCCTGAGACTGCACACTGACCGTATGCAACAAGAAGTTTAGCTCTGTTCCTGATGTCAATAAGTCTTGCCTCATCTTCTTTTCTTGTAATCGAACCTTCGATAAAGGCAATATCATATTCAGGAGCTTTTCCTGTGAGAACTTCCCTGAATTCAACAACGTCAACCAACTGTGCAAGCTCGACAACATGCTCTTCGAGATTGGCGATCTGAAGCTGACAGCCTTCACAACATGCAAAATCAAAAAATGCTACTTTAGGTTTTGCTCCCATCAGATTGCCTCCTTTAAATGTTTTATATCTTCATAATAAAAAACCGCACCGTCCTGACATACATAGATATTATCCATCTGACAGTGCCCGCATTTCCCCACTCCGCATTTCATGCGTCTTTCCAGTGAAACAATTATCTGTTTGTCGGAAAAATCAAGATCGTGGAGACTCATTATCACATATTTGTACATGACCGGAGGACCGACTATAATTGCATATGTTTCAAGCGGATCGATATCTTTTAGTTTAGGGATCAGAGTTGTTATAACTCCGGTGTTTCCGTCCCACTCTCCGTCTTTGCAGCCGTCAACTGTTTCAAGGAATGTAATATCATCTCTCTTTTTCCACTCTTCTATCTCATCTGTAAAGAGTCGCTGACTCGGATCTTTGCATCCGAAAAGTATTGAGATGTTTTTGTAATCATCTCTATTCTCCAATGCATAGTGGATTGCCGATCTGGCAGGTACAAGCCCTATCCCTCCGGTTATAAAGATCAGATTTTTCCCTTTAAGAGTGTTCATCGGAAAGGAAGTTCCGAAAGGTCCTCTTATTCCTATCTTGTCACCGGGGTTTAAATCGTGAATTGCATTTGTAACCGATCCTACATTTCTTATTACCATTTCAAAACTGTTTCCGTCCGATGGGGAAGAAGAGATAGATATGGGAGCTTCACCGATACCGGGTATTGATACTTCTATAAATTGCCCCGGAAGATGTCCGAGTGATCGGTTTTCAAGTTCGAATTCAAAAAAACTATCCACAGATGTCATCGGTTTTTTGCTTTTTAAAACCGCTGTTTCAGGCAGATAAATTGAATCTTTCTGGATCTCTTCACTGCATCCGCAATTTTCACACATTTTTTTCTCCTTTTTTATTCTCTTCCATATATTTAAATACTTTGACAGGTCCTGCTATATCGGCAGTACAGGAGTATGCACATCTTCCGCATCCCACACAACCGAAATAGTGATATTTTTCCGGAAGATGTTTTCCCTTTCTAAAGATACGATGTCTGAATCTTTCCCCTTTCTCTTTTCTGAAATTATGTCCGTCCGCACATACTGCAAAATCTTCAAGCATACATCCGTCCCAGACTCTGATCCTTTTCCCTTCGGCAAGGCTCAATTCGATCTCATCTTTTACATCGAAACAGTAGCAGGTCGGGCAGACAAGCACGCATGATCCGCATGAGAAGCATTTTTCTCCGAAAACTTCCCATACTTCGTGCCCGTGATTCTTATTAAGATAATCGGGTATAAGTTCCACGGGAATCGGGATCTTCTGATCATCTTTTACCCTGTTCTTCGACTCATCAATCTCTTTCAAAGAGTAGTTGTTGTCCATTGTTCTTGCATCTTTCAAATATTCTTTCCCTTTTTGCGAAACCACTTCAATGACATAGTTATCACCCATATCGACAAGCATTAGATCCGCCACTTTATATGCCTGATCACGTACTACGGATTTGGAAAATCTGTATTTGAAATATTTTGTTGGATAGAGACCGATAAGAAGAGAGTTTCCCCTTTTTCTCATATAGTGTTCGTCTCTTTCACCCTCTGAAAAAGCTCTGTCCATTAAATAGAGAGCGGCAAGATCATAATAGTGAATTCCGACGATTGTCATCGGATCGCAATTGTTAACCGCGACAAAAGAGTCGGCTTTTTTGGGGATGAATTTTAATAAGACCTCTTTGGGAGGCTGGAAATACTTTTTAGGAGGGATCATTGTAACATCATAGTCCAGACACATCTCGTCGGAAGTTTTCAGATCGTTAAAGATATAGTGTGAACCTTTTTCAACGACCCCGATTATTCTTTCCTCTTTTTTAGCAATTTTTTCATCAATAAAAGATGAAAAATCTTTTTTTGAAATTTGTAGAATCTCCATTATTGGGCTCCTTTTTGCCTTGAATAAATAATATAAACTTTAACAATACCCATTTTTAAGTTGAAATTATAACAATTTAAAATCAGTTGTCAATAAAAAGTTTAAAAAAAAATTATTTTTTTTTAAACAAATCAAACTTCGAACTATTGAACAAGAACAAACATACGTTTTATTGTTAAATTTCAATTTTAACCTATTATATGTTATTGCATTTTCAATGGAAATTCAACAGTATTTCAAAATTTTATGAATTTTACAAATGGAAAGTTTGAAATTTTTAAAAACATTTATTTTTCGTTAAATCTCTCAATTTTATTAGAAAAGAGTTATAATGAAAATATGATTAATATTATATATATTCATGGATTCAGGTCGGGAGGAAGAGGCGGAAAGTATGATAGGCTTAAAAGAAGATTTCGCAGGGGATTTTATATTCTCTCTCCATCTTTTAGCGACAGGGTTTCATCTGCTCGAAAAGAATTACATGGTCTGATGAGGGAAAATAGTATTACTCCTGGCGAGAAAACCGTTGTGATAGGGACTTCGCTCGGCGGATTTTATTCATACTACCTCTCTGTTCTTTATGATTTGAGATCGGTATTGATTAATCCTGTTTTAAATCCTTCCGAACATATGAAAAGGTATATAAATAAAAAACAGAAAAACTTCAGAAGCGGCAGAGAATTTACGTTCACTCGAAAAGATATTGATGAACTGAAATCTATGGAAACTGAGATTGAAGAAAAGATATCTCAAGGGATAAAAATGAAGACATTTGTTGTTGTCGGAAAGAAAGATAATGTTATTAACAAGAAAATTGTTGAAGAAAAATTTAAAAACATCCTCTATATGGACGAGGGGCATGAATTTAACGAACATTTTGATGAATTGATAAGTATGAAGGGTTTCAGAGATTTTGTTATGCTTTGAGAATATGATTTAGTTTTCAGCCCACAGCCTTCGGCTGGGATTTGGAATTTAGGGGGTGGGATTTGGTGGAGCTTACGGTTATTAGAAGTCAGAAGCAAGAAGTTGGAAGTCAGCCGGAGTTCACAGTTCTTAGCTTTCAGCCATCAGCTTTCAGCTGAGTTTGCAAGATTATTTATGTTTTTATATTAATGATCTCTTCTGTCTCTTTTTTGGAATAATTATCCCGGATCTTTACATTTATTTTAAATGAAGAGTCTTTCGGGAATCTCATTTTTAAAGATATTTCAGATTCGTCTCCGGCCGGAGTTACTCTTTTGTTAGTAGCTGTAATGTAGCCACTTTTTTTATTCTCAATAATCAAAGAAATTGAGATATCTCCGGTCAGAGTTCCATTGTTAAAAAATTGCTGATAATTTGTTAAAAAGATTTTAAGGACTGGAGAATTATACTTCAATTTTTTTATGGTTATTTTTTTATTAATATTAACCGATATTTTATCAGAATAGATAAGTTTAATCTTTCTCTCTTTGCTCTTTATTAATATTTTTCTTTTATTCTTTATACTGTGTTCAGGAGAATAGGTGATCATATAATAAATATCTTCCTGTTCTATACTTTTTTCGATCGAAGTTTTAAGATCGCTGCCAAGCACAACTTCTCCACCTGTGGATTTTGTGATCTGATAAAATGCATCTCTCCAACCTGAATATATATTTTTGTCATCAGTATACTTTAAAAACATTTCTCTGTTTTTTATACTTTTAGGAATAAGCAATAGGTGGAATGTGATATTGGCATTGATAAATGCTTTCTTGATCTTTTTGATTTGACGAAAAAATTTATCGGGTAAACTGAATTCCAAAGTAAATTTTCTTCTCATTTCCGTAAGTTGTTTTATTAATGTATTGGGGAAAACAGGTTCCTGATAAAAGACCATTCCCCACTTTTCCGCATTGATCTTCTTTAATGAATCGGAAAGTTTAATTAACAGATTTTTGTTGAAAGTAAGATATTTTAGAGTGTGGGACATATGACCGGATCTTAGAGTGTATTCAATCTGATCTTTAATATTTTCCAGTATTACGTAATTAGGCTTCTTTTTTTTCAGCTCTTCCAAAAAACTTTCGCTAAATGTCTCCAATTCTCTTTTAATTGTTCTTATGTCGGATCTGTAGAAACGTCCGCGTTTTTCAATTTCCGAACCCAGTTTTTTTAAAACAGGCTCTATATCCGTTTCGGTATTAATTTGGAAAAAAGAATATCCTGCGATAAACAGAACCGTATCCCCGTTCTTATAAACATTACTAAAAAAATAATTTAAGGCTTCTCGGTACTTAATGTCATCTTCATAAATAAAAAAGAAAAAGATAAAAAGTCTTCTCTTTTTTTTCTGTAATATCACTATTTGTGAATTAGTCTCTCCCGGTGTGGGAGTTAAACCTATCTTTTTTCTGTATTCGGTAAGGCTTGTTATTTTGATCTTTTTCCCGTTCTCAAAAAGCTGAAGATCAGAAGATTTAAGACCTGCTACGGGTTTCCCGTTCTTGAATGCACGCAAAATAAATTCAACATTTGAAATTTCCATATATTCTTTAACTTTTTTCCCGTTTGTCTGAGATGATAGTGAGGGATAAAACATAAAAAATATTAGGATAATAATTATTTTTTTAAGTTTCATATAATAGATTATATTAATAAATATAAAAAATAACAATATAACTCTCAGCCATTAGCCATATTTGGATTTGGGATATGGGGGTTGGGATTTTGTGGAGCTCACAGTACACAGCCTTCAGCATTCAGCTGAGTTCACATTACTAAGAGATAAAATATCAGCAAATTCCGAAGAAACAGAAAGGAGTGACCGGGAACCGGTTCATATCGAGGGTGTGTGTTCCGAAGGGAAACAGGTGATGTTTGAACCCATACGTTTTAGGTGGGTGAGTTCACCTTGTTTAACACACCTGAATATGCACCCGGTCGGACATGTATTGGTTAATGAGGAAATTGATGATATTTAGATTCTAAAGTTCACAAGTTAAAAGAAGTCAGAAGCAAGAAGTTGGAAGTCAGCCGGAGTTCACAAGTTCTTAGTGGTTAGTGGAGAGTGGTGAGTGGAGAGATTACAAGATAAAAGTAGGGGATGGCCTTGCGTCAGACCGGATTAAATCCGAAGCACAAAATCTAAACACTTAACACTAAAAACTCCTCCACTAACATCTAACCCCTCACCTCTGACCTCTTCATTTAAAATTCAAAATTTAGGATTAGTAATTCCCCTGTGTGCCGGAACATAGATTGTTTTTGTAATTAATTTGGCAATATTTCCTATATAGAGGAAAAAGAATAATTTTTTCAAAAAAAATCTTGACATTTATTTTTTGCTTTTTTATTATTTTGTTGTTAACGAAATATTTTAAGGGAGTATGGGTTTGAGAAAAGAAAGGGAGTTTTTAAATCAAAATTTTTCAATAACTCTCAACCGAATAATAATTCACACACACACACTCTCTCTCTCTCTCTCTCTAAAAAATAAACCCTGTTTAAAAAAATATTGCGAAAAAGGGATAGACAAACCTCCTTAGTGAAGATTCTTGATAATAAAAAATTTATTAAAAATCAAAAAATTAAAGGAGAAAAGATGAAAATAAAAAAAATGTGGTTAGTTCTATTTTTTTTAATTACAATATTAATTATAGTTAGTTTTGGTTCAAGTAAAATTAGTGCTAATGAAATAATTGTATTGCCCGGATGTCAAGTGCAAGGCACATATGGTCCTACCTGTGCTTGTCCTATACCATGGCCGTGGTGGAATTGTACTTGTGAATTTGGATTTTAGAAATAAAGGGAGAGATAATTATGGGGAAAAAAATCATAATATTATTGGCAATAATTAGTTTTATCTTTGTTTTGATTTTAATACCGGCAAAAGGTTATTCGGAAGAAGTACACCAAGAACCCGGAATTAAGTCTGGTATAGGACCATACGGCCCTACTTGTGCATGCCCAAGAACAACTTATAATTGTGGATGCATAATTTTGTGATATGAATGTAAATAATTTAGACTAAAATAATATTTTTGTTTAGGAGGAGTTATATGAGAAAGTACTGCATATTTTTATTTGTTTTTTTTATTTTATCAATCTTAAATTATGGAAATTTTGAATTGAAATTTGTTGAAAAGTGGGATCACAAAGATAAAACTCTGGGGCATATATTTTTTTCTATCATTGATAAAGATGATCATATAGTAGGTACTTTTTATCAATATGGAAATAAAATTATAAATAAAGAAAAGATAATTTCTATCATTCCGAGAGGAAAAGGACCCGGTGATCTGACTAATATGATGGCACTTTTTAAATATAAGGATGGATTGGCATTTATCGAACGTCCGGATAAGATGAAAGTTTTTGTGAAAAAAAATAATAATTATATTTGGAAGAAAACAAAATGGTTCAAAAGAGGATTATTATTGCATATTGTCAAAGATGGAATATTTTATGATAATAAATTTTTCTTTGCAGGATTTGAAACAATTTCTTTAAAGAAAAACATTGAGAATGCAGCTTTTTTAAAGGTATATTCTCAGGATGGGAGACCATTAAAAAGCTTGATTAAGAAAACTTATAAAAAGATTCACCAACAATACCTTATGAACAGGTATGTTGTTCCTTACAAAAATAAAGTGATTCTCGTAAATGAGAATGAGTTGGTGTTGTACATAGTTTCTATTAATAACCTAAATAATATAAATAAAATTAATCTTAAAATTCCAAAATTTTATAAAAATATGCCTTTGAATTTTTATATTTGGAGAAAATATAATAAGCCGACCGAAAATTTTTTAAGTGATGTAGAGACATGGGCGATGGAATATTCATCTATAAGCAAAGTGTTAGTAAAGGATAATTATATTGTCATTCAAATCAGAACATGTAATGAAAAACTTAAAAAATTTGCTTTGCTATTTTATGATTTAAGAAGTTTTAAATTAGACGGAATTTTATACTTTGATGATTATCTTATGGGAGAAAAGGATGATAAATTTTATTTTTATGCAAATGGGGATCCGGGAAGAGATGAAGATGCGGAAGAGTGTATTATTAAGATCTATAAATATAAAAGTGAATAGAGATGAACAATAGATATTTTACTCTTTCTATAATATTGCTGGTTATAATAATATTATTTGTATTTATCCATAGATTTGTGCTAAAAACAGATGATAGCAATGTCTATATTAAAGCATTTGATAAAGTAATTATTTCAGATCTAAACCAAAATAAATTCTTCTTTTCAAGATTACTTCCTATAAAGAAAGATTCATATGTTTTATTATTTGAGTTGAGGAATTGTTATTCCTGCATAATTAATGGTTTTGAAGATCTGATAAAATTACAAAAATCCGGTGAAAACTGTATTGCAATCGCTATACATGATCTTATTGAAGAGGTGAAAGGATGGTCAATCAATGTTAGTTTTAATAATTTATTTGTCTTAAAAAAAATTGATTATTATAAATATTTTTCAGCTGCACATCTACCTATACTTATAAAAATTCAAAATAAAAAAATTGTCAGTTATCGATATATTAAAAATGTTATGATATAGATTAAAACTGTAGCGATAATACTCAAAAAAATTAAGGAGGTAATGTGAAGAAATTTTTACTTATTTTTATTCTTATAATGTCTTTTTTTGTAATAGATTTATATAGTGAAAATAAGGATATAAAAAATCCAGCCAAATTTGACAATTATAAACTGTTAAACAATAAAGATATTGTATTGAGACAGGGAATAAAAGAGAGGAGATACTCCAAAAGCAAAATGGAAAAGGCAGTTGAAATTGATTTCTCAAAGCAGGAAGAAAAAAATATGGTATATTTCCCAATCAAATTGCTTTCGGATAATGAAGGAGCAATTTATATTATAGATTTTTTAAGAAGCAGATATATATTTCATAAATTAGTTTCTATATCCAAAGCATATAATAGGTTTGATCATATTGTTTTTTCACCTCCGAGAGGTCAGGGTCCGGGGGATATTTCCAGAATAATCGATATAAAAATTCACAAGGATAAATTATATGTTTCGGATGAGGGGACTCAGTCAATAAAAGTGTTTGATTTGAGTGGAAATTATTTAAAAACCAAAGTTGTTTTTACTAATGGAAAAAAATATTTCGGAAAATTTAGTTTTATAAATGGTAAATTGATTATTGAGGATTATTATCATTTTAAAGAGGGAGAAAAGTTTGTGCTGTGTGATTTGGAAGGGAAATTGATAAAAGCATTCGGAAGTCATATTGATATAAAGAATAAAGATAACAGTATTTATCATAATAATTATTTATCTCAAGGTTTCGGAGAAAACGAATATTACTATCTGCCGATTTATCTCGGATTTGTAAGCAAATATAAAAAGGATAAAGTTATTTTTACTAAAGAGACAATTGATGGATTACAAAATGTGATTGCAATTAAAAAGAGACTCAAAATAGGGTGGACTTTGCGAAAAGTATTAAAAAAGAAAAAAACTGTTAAAAACTATTTCATTTTCCGGAATTATATTTTAATCGAATCTTATAGTTACGAAAATAAACAGTCTTTTTGGGATATTTACACTCTTAATAATTTTGATTATTTGTTGACGATCAGTGAAAAACCGGATTCAACTGCTTTTAGTATATATAAAAATCATTTGATATCGGCATATAAAAGTAGATTGGTTATTTATGATATAACGAATTTAATAAACGAATTGCAAAAGTATGCTGAGAAGTTATAGTTACTTGTAATTTTCTGTATGACAGAACTCACGGTTATCAGAAGACAGAAACCGTTCAGAGCTTGTAGATATCAGTCGTCAGCTGGGTTCACGGTTATCAGAAGTAAGAAGTCAGGAGTCAGCCGGAGCTTGCAGATATCGGCTTTCAGCCTTCAGCTATCAGCCAGAGTTAACATTACTAAGATATTTCATTGAGATATTGCCGGAGGAGGCAGAGGAGTCTAAGTCGAATTTTTAACGTCCCGCAGGGGAAATTTTTCATATTTGAACGAAGTGAGTTTAAAATTTAAGTTAATAAATTTGACGTTCCGGAGGATAGACGACGGTCGGGTGGAGGTAATTCTCAATGAAGAAAACAGCAATCAGCAAGAGTTCACAAGCCTATTTTGGATTTGGGATATGGGGGTTGGGATATGGTTGCTTTCAGAATTCAGCGGGGGATTACAGAACTTGTCATTTATGGTCATTAGTTCACTGTCGTGAACGTCATTAAGGATTTACGGAATTTGTCATTGATCGTCATTTACTCACTATGTTCGTGTCATCATGGGATTACAGTATTTGTCATTGATAGTTACTCTTCTCCTTTAGGGGATCGAGGGACCGAGTTTAAAATTAAGAATTCAAAATTTAGGATTAGTAATTCCCCTGTGTGCCGGAACATAGATTGTTTTTGTAATTAATTTGGCAATATTTCCTATATAGAGGAAAAAGAATAATTTTTTCAAAAAAAATCTTGACATTTATTTTTTGCTTTTTTATTATTTTGTTGTTAACGAAATATTTTAAGGGAGTATGGGTTTGAGAAAAGAAAGGGAGTTTTTAAATCAAAATTTTTCAATAACTCTCAACCGAATAATAATTCACACACACACACTCTCTCTCTCTCTCTCTCTAAAAAATAAACCCTGTTTAAAAAAATATTGCGAAAAAGGGATAGACAAACCTCCTTAGTGAAGATTCTTGA
>Ga0256845_1001994_pt1 | contig 15450 bp, 7 predicted proteins | sample RiftiametaG_FD_189101 | JGI IMG/M metagenome (GOLD analysis project Ga0256845, IMG submission 189101) | Tube worm associated microbial communities from hydrothermal vent at the East Pacific Rise, Pacific Ocean - Riftia | ecosystem: Host-associated > Annelida > Integument > Unclassified ...
TCTGAAGAGAAAAATGAAGTTTATTGATGCTTTTCTGAAAGTTTAAATCCAGTGAATTTTACAGCCTAATTTTTGTCCACTTGAAAATATTCAATCAAAAACAGCCTAACTTTTGTCTATTAAGCCACAATTCAAGTGTTTTGACGGAGGAAAAATGTATCGAGAATAAGCTTTTTTGTTCTCGATACAATTCCATTTTCAATGGAATCACTCGAACTGACAAAAGCTAACAACAATTCACTAATTTCGCCATATGATTATATACAACGTTACCATAAACATAGAAGAAAGTGCTCATACAGATTGGCTAAAATGGATGAAAGAAATTCATATCCCTGAAGTTATGGAAACAGGCTATTTTTTAGAAAACAAAATTGCCAAAGTTATCACCACACAAGAAGATGAAACTGGACATACATACGCCATACAATATACTTGTAACTCTATGACCGATTTAAATGAGTACCAAGAAAAACACGCTCCGAAATTGCAAGAAGAACACGTAAAGCGTTACCAAGGAAAATTTGTTGCTTTTAGAACTTTGTTAGAGATAGTTTAGACAACCTTAACCTCCCGGACACACTAACTATTAAGTTAATGAGATTGTCATTCCGATTGGATCCCGACTTTTATCGGGAGGAACAGAGGAATCTTTTAAAATCTGTGCTAAAAAGTCAAAAGATACCTCGACTTTGCTCGGTATGACATTACCTTCGAAAGAAGGAAGTTTTCACCAAAAAAAATCACTTCGCTATTTCTGACTTTTTGGTAACTTATTATTTAGGGTTTATCAATCTAACAGAAAATTCAACTATCCAGTAAGTTACAAAAAGCGACCCTAAACAAAGTCCTATAAAACTGACAAATCCATCTATCAACTCTCCACTCAACATCTTAAAAGAAACTATAAAAATCAAAAACAAGAAAAGATTTAGCCCTAACAAATTCAATCTCATTTTTTCAGAAATAATTTCATTCTCTACTTTAAAGTAAACCCTTTTATTAAAAATAGTGACTACATATAGCAACAATGCTATTACAAAAAAAACCAATTGCAATCACCAGTTTAGAGGGGTAAAAAAAACTCATGAGATATTAATCAATTTAAATATCCTCTCTCCCGAATCATTAAACGGACCATCAATTAGATTGTCGTTTTTATCTAACAGTTGAATACGAACTGAATTCTCGATGTTTTTCAATCCTGAAATTTTATAGGCTGCCCATTTATTAATAATGAACTCTGTTTCATTAATGGTAACTTTTACTTTATTTCCTGTTTCAGAAATTGAAGTATTTACCAAGTAAAAATCTAAAATAGGAGCACTAACTTCCATTTGAGGTAAATGATAAAATAAATGTGGTTGTTTCATATCAAACAAACTTTCTACACCTCCTAAAACTGCATTTTTCAACACACTCCCTTTATTGGTTTTAATGCTAACACCTTTGGCATCGGTTAAAAAAGCTAAAAAGACATTATTACCGTACAAAAATTCTACATTAAAAATGTCAGATTTAAATTGGCTCAACGAATAGTTATTTGCTAAATACGCAATTGAATATCCCTGAACACCCGTTACCGAAAAACTTAAATGATTCTCCCCCTCAACAAATTGTTTGGTATTTAATTGAATCGTTGCTGCTGAATTATTTTCCGATTTAATTTCAGTTAAGGTAATTCCATTTTTTTCCAAAACAACAATTTCATTATCTACAACTGGCTCAATAATTTTCACCTCACCTTTTGGAACAACAACTTCCATAATTAAAGAATCTGTTTTAGCTTTTTTAGTTTCACTTTCTGAGGAATCACTTCCACAAGAAAAGAAGAAACAAGAAATAAAAAATAAAAAATAAATTACTTTCATTGTCTTACTCAATAATTATTTCAGGCATAGCCTGTTACTCAAAATTTAAGATGATTTGATTTTTCTCTACCGTTTCGCCTTTGTTCACCGAAATGCTTTTTATAACACCATCCGTTGGCGATTTAATTACATTTTCCATTTTCATTGCCTCCAAAATTAGCAAAGCATCTCCTTTACTCACCGACTGTCCTCCCTCTACAGAAACTTCTAAAACAAGACCCGGCATTGGCGCTTTTAAGTCTGACACTTTTTTGCTAACTGTAGCATCCATCCCTAAACTATGTAACAATTCATCGTATTTATCTTTCGCATTAAACTGGTATTTTATACCGTCAACCTTTATTAAAAATGATTTCTCCTCAGCAATCACTTCCAACACTTCTAAATTGTAAGATTTATTATCTTTAATTACACTGTAAGAATTACCTTTCGTCTTAATAACATCCCACTCAAAACCCTCTCCGTTTAACAAACCTGAATCCCCTGTTTTGTCTATATCAACTTTAAATTCTTTTTTGTTTGCTCCAACTACTTTTAAATCACTCATATTTCTCTATAATTTCTCCCAAATGTAAATTAATTTTTTTATTTATAAATTCTCTTAACTAAATAAAATTAATTGGAAAGCGAAGCGGTTACCTATATCTCCATTTATTTTGTGTTTTTATTGTACAAAATAAATGATGTTTTTATATAGGAAAAATACGATTTTTGTCGAATGCAATTAAATTTCAAGAAAGTAGGCGAAGGAGAACCCTTAGTCATTTTACACGGGCTATTTGGATCACTAGATAACTGGATGACGTTAGCCAAAAAATTAGGCGAGCATTTTGAAGTTTTCATTATTGACGCAAGAAACCATGGTCAATCACCACATAGCGATGAATTTAATTACGATGTAATGGCTGATGATTTGTATGAATTCCTATTACAAAATGATATTGTTGACCCTATCATTTTAGGACATTCAATGGGCGGAAAAACTGCCATGCAATTTGCTATGAATTATCCCAACAAACTAATAAAATTAATTGTTGCTGATATTGCGCCCAAACCCTACCCTGTTCATCATACTATAATTATAGAAGGCATGCTTTCTTTAGATTTTGATGTAATTAAAACGAGAAAAAAAGCTGACGAACAATTAAGCAAATACATTGATGATTTTTCTACCCGTCAATTCTTACTTAAAAATCTTTATTGGATTGAAAAAGAGAAGCTAGGCTGGAGATTCAATCTTCAAACCATTAACGATAAAATTGAAATTATTGGTCAAGGACTAGAAAATGTATCTCCTTTTGAAAAACCTACTTTATTTGTAAGAGGCGAAAAATCAAACTATATCACCCCAAAAGATTACGATCCTATAAAAAAGATTTTTTCCAATTCAGAAATAATATCTTTAGAATCAGGACATTGGATACATGCTGAGAAACCTGCTGAGTTCTTAAAGCTATTAAACTCATTTCTTATTCGTGAATAACTATTGCTTAAGATAATTTTTTACCTTTTCCAAATTACAACTATCTTAGAGTAATCAACGTCTTTGTGTGTATAAGTATGAAATATAATTACAGATTACGCAACATATTTTGTATTATTGTCGTAACCTTATCACTATAACTGATTTATGTTAATGAATTTTAGGAAATTTCTATTACTTACAGCACTATTTAGCTTTTTTACTTTCAGCAGTTTTGCTGCTGATTTTTACTGGGTTGGAAACAATGGTGAATGGAATGACGCTTCACATTGGGCAAATACTTCTGGTGGTAATGGAGGAATAGGCATTCCAACTCAAAATGATGATGTTATTTTTGATATTAATTCATTTACAATTCTTAATCAAAAAGTAACCTCTTCAAGCAACTTATCAATAAACAGTCTTTCGGTTTCCAACAATACAACCAAATTTACATTAGCTTCTTCACAACCAATCAATATAGAGATTTACGAAAATCTGAATATTTCTTCTTCTATAAAAAACGAGTTGTCAGGAACCCTTAATTTCATATCCAACTCCAACATCCTAAAACAACTAAATTTTGGAATTAATAGTTGGAATATGAATATAACTATAAATGGAAAGGGGACGTACATATTAAGCAGCCCCCTTCACAACGAAAACAATTTATTTTCACTTATTAGTGGAATATTAAATTTAAATCAAAATTCACTGTACTGTGGATCTTTTATTTCTAACTCTAATAAAAAAAGGTCTATTATAAGTAGTAATTCTAGTATCTACATTTATAATCAATGGAACACATCTCCCAGTAAATTTACGCACGATTTTGAGAACGCTAATATTTACGTTTTAAACGAAAATAACGGTAGTATCGATAAAAACAGGGAGAATTACACTATAATTCAGCCCTTAATTTCGGGTCCTGAAGCAATCACAACAACAACAATTATAACAGATACAGCTTCGTGTGGTGACCCATGCGATGGGATTATTATTCTTAATTTTACTACCGCTTGTCCTGCTGGAGCGACTGTTTCTTGGAGTGCTTCCACCAATCCTGACCCTTTAGGAGATGACAATGGAGCTGTTGCGATTACAACCGGTAGTGATACTATTTTCGGTGTTTGTCCCGGATTTGAATATACCGCCACAATAATAGACGCCTGTGATTTAACTCCAGCTTTTCCATTACCAAAAGCTACTGTACTGGGTCATGCTCCGATTACCCTACCAATACCTCCTGCCATAACTCAACCTTCTTGTAATGGTGTTTGTGATGGAAGTATTGCAGTATTTGTTGATGCCGCGGGTTTCGTAGTTGCAAACAACACCTTACAATATCAATGGACTCCAGGAGGAGTTGGAGATACTACTACAACTCTTTCTGCATTATGTGCTGCACAGGTTTATAATTTAAATGTTACAGATGGCTTTGGTTGTGATACTACATTTGTCTTTAATATTCCTGAACCAGATAGTTTATATGCGAATGTAACAGTAACCGATCCTTTCTGTTTTGGAGAATGTAGTGGCTCTGCCATCTCCAACCCTACAGGAGGATCAGCTCCTTTCTTCTATTCTTGGACACCTGCAACAGGAAACCCTGCATTGGATACTGTTCAAACTTTTGGAAATCTATGTGCAAATACTGCTTATACAGTTAATGTTACAGATGCCAATGGATGTACAAATGACACAACAATCACACCTGGTCAACTACCTCAAATACAGATAGACACTTCAACTCAAAATGTTAGTTGTGGAGGACTATCTGATGGTAGTATAACCGTAACAGTATTAAGTGGTGGTCTCGCTCCTTACACTCACAGTTGGAGCACTGGACAAGTTGACAATACTCTAATTTCAACAATTATTGGCTTACCTATTGGGAATTATTCTGACACGATTACAGACTCCAATGGTTGCGACACCATTTTATCATTTACAATTACAGAACCTCTAACCATTACCACTACAACTAATCCAACCAACATTACTTGTAATGGAACTTGTAACGGAACAGCTGCAACTAACCCTATCGGAGGAACAATAGGCGCAGGATATACTTTCGTTTGGGCCTCAATCCCTGGAGGGTTAACATTTGGTGGACAAGGGACTGACTCAATTTTTAACCTATGTGTTGGACAATATTTTGTAGTAATTACGGATGCCAACACCTGTTCAGTATCGGATACCATTACAATTACTGAGTCTCCTGTGATTATTCCTAACGTAACTTCAACAAATATTACTTGTCCGGGCTTTAATGATGGAACAGCATCTGCTAATCCTACAGGAGGTGCAGGAAACCCTGCCATTGATTTTACTTACTCTTGGACTGGACCACTATGTTCAGCAGCACCTTACAATACTGCAACTATAAACTTTTTATGTGCCGGACAGTATATATTAACCATAACTGATTCTGTTGGTTGTGCAATTATGGATACTGTTAACATTATAGAGCCACCTGCTGTAAATTTAGTGATGAACTTGACTGATGAGACTTGTTTTAATTCTTGTGATGGACAAGTAGGAGTTACAGCTACTGGAGGAACTGGAAATCCAGCTATTAATTTTACTTATGTATGGGCTTCAGTACCTGGAGGACAAGTAGCCAACGGGCAAGGAACAGATAGTATTTTTGGATTATGTGCTGGCACTTATACTGTATTTGTTACTGATTCTGTGGGGTGTACATCAAACAACAACGTAGTTATCGCACCGCAATCAGCTATTGTCGGAAATTTAATTACCTCAAATTTAACCTGTAATGGAGTCTGTAATGGAACAGCTACCGTTTCTCCAACAGGAGGATCAGGAGCTTACACTATTTCTTGGGATGGTGCTGCTGGAATACCCATTCCTGTTGCTGGATCAAATACAATAGCTACATTATGTAATGGGGCTCATACTGCATTAATTACAGATGCTAGTGGATGTACTTTATTACTTAATTTCAATTTAATTGAACCTCCATTACTAACTACATCAACTGTAAAAAATGATGTTTCTTGTTTTGGGTTGTGTGATGGTGATGCGACTACATCTCCTGGTGGAGGAATAGCACCTTATACTACATCATGGGACATGATACCAACAGGTGCAGGTTTCCCAACTACAGCTAACCCTATTAATACCTTATGTGCAGGAATTTATTTTGTTACAGTAACTGACGATTCTTTATGTACAGTAACAGATACTGTTGAGATTTTTGCACCACTTGAAATTTTCCCAAATGCAACATTTACAGGCATAAGTTGTAATGGATTAACAGATGGAACAGCTACATCAATTCCAACAGGAGGTTCTCCTGGATATACTTTTAGTTGGACTGGTCCTGGAGCGTTCACTTCAAATGCTCAATCAATTAACTCTTTAGTAGCTGGACAGTACATCGTTACTGTTACTGATACTAATTTATGTACTGCAATGGATACTGTTAATATTTTAAATCCACCTGTTTTATCCGTTAATGCAGCTGCAACAGCAGCTAGTTGTGGGGCCGTTTGTGATGGGACTGCCTTAGCTACTGTAAATGGTGGAACACCAGGTTTTTCTTTTGTTTGGACAGGTCCTGGTGGTCCATTTACTGGAAATCCAGCAACTGGATTGTGTATTGGAATCTATACCGTTACGGTAACCGATACTAATGGTTGTACGGCTCAAGATACCACAGAAATTGACCCACAAATTCAAATTACAATAAACCCTACCATTATCGGGATAAGCTGTAATGGTGTTTGTGATGGAACAGCTACTGTTTTTCCTGTGGGAGGAACAATACCATACACCTATTTATGGAATGCCCCACCAGTAAGTACTAATCCAACAGTAACAGGATTATGTCCAGGATTTATTTCAGTAACCGTTACCGATGCTATTGGATGTTCAGTAACCGATTCCGTTTTAATGCCTGTTGCTCCTAGTGTTTTACAAACAGGGGGAACAATATTACAGCAAGTAAGTTGTGCTGGAGCTTGTGATGCTGAAGTAACACATTCTCCAACTGGAGGAACAGCACCGTATACTTCTGTTTGGACTTTACCTTTTGGAGTTGACACTAACAATGTTTGCCCAACTTTTGCGGTAATAACAGTGACTGACGACAACAATTGTGTTCAATCTGATACTTTAGCTATAACAGAACCTATTGCAATCGCACCAAACGATGTGATTGTTGATATATTATGTAATGGAGATTTAACAGGTAATATTACTTTTGCTCCTACTGGAGGTGCAGGAGGTTATAGTTACATATGGTTACCGAATGTAAGTAGCACCAATAATGCAACAGGTTTAGGTGCTGGAATTTATCAAATTACGGTAACTGATGCTAATGGTTGTTCTATTATCGTTACAGATACTGTTAGTGAACCGCCTGTCTTAAGTTCTATTCCAATTGGAATAAATATTTCTTGTTTCGGTTTATGTGATGGAATGGCTAGTGTTGTCGTTAATGGAGGAGAACAACCTTACACTTATAATTGGGGTCCAAATGGAGAAACTACAGATACTATATTTAATTTATGTGCTCCAAACCTAACTAATAATGTTACCATTACGGATGATAACGGATGTGTTACCTCACAAACAATTACTATTCTTGAACCACCAGTTCTTGATGCAAATGTTACAGGAACATCAATTGGTTGTAATGGTGCTTGTATTGGTACAGCACTCTCAACTCCAATAGGAGGAACAGGAGTTTACACTTATCAGTGGTCTGCAAATGCAGTTCCAAACAATTTAACAAACCCTAATATTTCTAACTTATGTTTAGGAAACTACTTAGTAACAGTAACTGACGCTAGAGGATGTACAGATACCGCTACTCACAGTGTAATAGCTCCATCACCACTTAATGTTACGTTAGATAGTACTAACATTACTTGTAATGGAAATAATAATGGGACAGCAACAGCAACAGTTATTGGAGGTACAACTCCATTTGTGTTTTCTTGGGTTGGAGGGTGTTTACCTGGTCCTGATGCTAACGCTACAATTACAAACCTCTGCCCTGGCATCTATACTGTAACTGTAACTGATGATAACGGTTGTGTATTTATAGGTTCTGTAACAATAGTTGAACCGGATGCGATTGATGATAATGAAGTTGTAGTAAATGCTAACTGTAATGTTTCTGATGGTTCTATTACCATGTCCCCTTCTGGAGGAGAACCACCTTATACACACTCTTGGAGTAATGGTTTTATAGGAAACCCTAATCAAAATTTAGGTGCAGGATTTTATACGGACACCATTACTGATGCATTCGGTTGTACTGCAATTTTCACTATTGCTGTTACCAACCCTTCAGGGCCTACTGGAGTTACATCTACTATTAATGATGCTACTTGTTTTGGAGCATGTGATGGGTCTCTTAATGTTATTATCATTGGAGGTCTTGCTCCATTTAATTACGCTTGGACTTCAACCCCTGTTGGAGGTCCTTACCCGAATGACAGCACTTTAACAGGACTCTGTGCTGGAACATACAATCTTACCCTTACTGAAGTTAATACTGGTTGTATTCTAGCTGAAACAATAGTTGTTGGAGAAGCAGATAGTATTTCGGAAAACTCAACATTTACAGACGTTTCTTGTAATGGGACTTGTGATGGAACAGCAAGTGTTACTCCAACAGGAGGAACCGTTCCTTACTCCTTCTTATGGTCAACTGGTTCAACAGCATCTTCTGTTTCTGGGTTATGTACAGGGCTAGCTAGTGTAACCGTTACTGATTTTAATAATTGTACTAAAATAGTTTCTTTTACAATTGGCACTCCTAGCCCTTTAGTTATTAATGCTGCACCAACAGCAACTACTTGTAATGGAACTTGTAACGGAACAGGAACAGCAAACCCTACGGGAGGAACTGGCATTTACACATACCAATGGAATGATCCAACATCTCAAACAACACAAACGGCTACAGGTTTATGTCCAGGAACATATACAGTTACTGTTACCGATGCAAACAGCTGTACTAATACAGCAACAATTACTGTTATCGATGCTACTCCAATTTTAGCAAATGAAGTTACCACTAATTCAACTTGTGGAAATGCTGATGGTACTGCAAATGTTTGTGCTGCTTCTGGTGGAACAGGGCCTTATACCTATGATTGGACTACACTAGGAAATGCCAGTGTATGTAATGTAGCTGGATTAGCTGCAGGAACATATCCTGTAATAATAACTGATGATTTAGGGTGTTCTAAAACATTCTTAATCACAATTAGCGATGCTAACGGTCCTATAGTAACTGTTAACTCAACAAATGCTACTTGTAGTGGTCTTTGCGATGGAACAGCTACTGCTAGTGCAACAGGAGTTGCAACCTTTAGTTATTTATGGCAAACAGGAGGTCAAGTTACGCCAAGCATAACAGGATTGTGTGCAGGGAACTACACTGTTCAGGTTACAGATGGAAACGGATGTATTACTACAGAGCCTGTAGAAATTACTGAAAATATTGCTATTACAGCAACTGTTTCAACTACTAAGCCTACTTGTAATGGAGATTGTGACGGAACTGCTTTAGTTACTCCAGACGGAGGTATTCCTGCTTACAGCTATAGTTGGACTGGAGGTAATGCAGCAGGTCAAACCATAAATGCAGTTGGTGGGTTATGTTCAGGTAACTATACAGTAACTATTACTGATGCTTTAGGTTGTTCTTTCATCCAAAACGTAACAATAACTGACCCTGATCTTTTAACTGTTTCTACTTCTGGAGTTGCAGCTAACTGTAATGGTTCTTGTGATGGACAAGCAACTGCCACTCCAACTGGAGGGACTGGTCCTTACACTTATTCATGGTCAAATGGAGGTGGTGTAACACCAACAGTTACAGCTTTATGTGCAGGTAATTACACCGTAATTGTTACTGATGCGAATGGATGTACAGCATCTTCAACAGTAACAATTGGTGATGGTGTTCCTATTACTGCAACAATTACTAAAGTTGATATTACAGGTTCAGCTGTAACCTGTCTATTATGTGATGGTTCAATAACCGTTTCTAATGTCACTGGTGGATCAGGTGGTCCGTATACTTTTTTATGGTCTCCTGGAGCACAAACAACACCTACAATTAACGATTTATGTCCAGGGGCTTATAGTTTAACGATTACAGACAATGCTGGTTGTACACAAATATTTAATGTTTTAATTATCAACCAAAATGGACAAGCAACATTACTTACTCAGGCTAACGATGTATCTTGCTTTGGCAGTTGTGATGGATTAGCATTTACAACGCCTATAGGAGGTATTGTTCCAGTATTACTGTTTCAATGGGATGATCCAAATTTAACAACTAACGATACTGCAACAGCATTATGTGCAGGATTCTATACTGTTATTATGCAAGATGTTTTTGGATGTATTACAGTAGATTCTGTTACAGTAAATCAACCATCTGAAATATTAGCAAACGCAACATTTACAGCACCTACTTGTGATGGGGTTTGTGATGGGACTGCAACAGTAAGCCCAACAGATGGAATTGGACCATACACTGTTTCTTGGAATGGTGCTCCTCCAATTGTAATAGCTATAGGAGGATCAGATACAATCACAGGCTTATGTGCTGGAGTTCATACCGCTTTAATTACTGATGGAAATAATTGTACGATTACTGAAAACATAACATTAATAAACCCAACACCTATTTCTATAACAGCAAGTGCAAATTCTGTTTCTTGTAATGGAGATTGTGATGGTACAGCAATAGCAAATGCTAGTGGTGGTGCTCTAGGTTTTTCTTACTCATGGAATACAACTCCAGTTCAAAACAGTTCTTTAATTGGAGGTTTATGCCCAGGAAACTATACCGTAACTGTAACAGATAATAATGGGTGTATAAATACTGCAGATGTAACAGTAATTGACCCTCCAATATTAGCAACTACATCTACACCAACCCTTGCTTCTTGTAATGGAGTTTGTGATGCAAGTATTACAACCAACCCTACTGGAGGAGCGGCACCTTACCGATACGTATGGAGTAATGGAGATACAACTCAAACTATTAATAATTTATGCGTTGGTGTCTATGATGTTATTATTATAGATGCAAATAACTGTACAGTTAATGATACTGTAATTATAACTGAGCCAGCTTTATTAGATGCTGGATTAAATCAAACAGAACCAACTTGTGGTATTTGTGATGGAACAATTACTGCTGCCCCAGTTGGTGGAACAGGTCCATTTAATTTTATTTGGACAAACCCATTAGCTCCAGCACCACCAATACAATCTGATTTAAACGTAGCAAGTTCTACTTTAATTGGATTATGTGCTGCAACTTATGGTTTAGAAATTACTGACTTAGGAACAGGCTGTATTTCAAATTACATCGTAATATTAAATAGTGCTAATGGTCATACTTTAACCTTGACTTCAACTGATGAAACTTGTGCTAATGCTTGTGATGGAACTGCAACAGCTACTCCAACTGGAGGAACAATACCTTTCAGTTATAGTTGGACTCCAACAGGCCCTCCAATTGATACCAATCAAACAGCAACTAGCTTATGTGTTGGACTTTATACTGTAACAGTTACTGACTCTGCGGGATGTATTGCTAGTGATACTATTTCTATCAACACTTCAAGCTTAGACTTAACAATAACTAGTGTTATTCCTGAAACTTGTTATGGAAATTGTGATGGTAGCGCAACTGTTGCAGCAACTGGAGGAACTCCAACTTACACATTCTTATGGGATGCTAATGCAGCAAATCAACTAACAGCTCAAGCTTTAAATTTATGTGTTGGTAGTTATACTGTAACTGTTACTGATGCTGCTAATTGTAGTAATTCTATTAGTGCAAACATTACTGGTCCGGATTCATTAACAGCTACAGCAGTGGTTAACGTTCCGTTAAGTTGTTTTGGAAATTGTGATGGTGCAGCAATTGCAAACGTATTAGGAGGAACTCAAAACTATACTTACTTATGGGATGATCCATTAGCACAAACTACACAAATAGCTACAGGATTATGTGCAGGAACCTATACCGTAAATGTAACAGATGCGAACGGTTGTACTGCAACAAGTACTATTACATTATTAGACCAAACACCAATATTAGCAAATGAAACTTTTATTAACCCAGCTTGTGGAATATGTGATGGAGCTATTACATTAAATCCAACTGGAGGAATAGGTCCATATACTTTCGTATGGACTACACCTACAGCACCAATACTTGCTCAACCTGTAACAGCTAGTGTAATTAATTTATGTGCTGGAGCATATTCTGTAACAATTACAGATGCTTTAGGATGTTCGGTAACATACAACTTCCCATTAAGCAATGTTAATGCGCCTATTCCAGTATTAACAACAACACCTCCATCATGTAATGGAATTTGTGATGGTTCTATTACATCTATTACAACTGGAGGAACAGGTGCTTACACTTTCTTCTGGAACCCGAACGGAGGAGTAACACAAGATATTACAGCGCTATGTGCTGGTTTATATTCATTAAACGTAACAGATGCTGTGGGTTGTATTGGGATTGCAATTGACAGTTTAATAGAGCCTGATGCGATACAAGCAAACTTAACTGGAACTAATATTAATTGTAACGGAGTTTGTGATGGAACTGCTGCAACAAATGTAATTGGAGGAACCTCACCATATACTTTTGCTTGGTCTCCTAGTAATTTAGCAGATAGTAGCATTACTGGATTGTGTGGAGGAACACACACTGTAATTATTACTGATCTAAATGGATGTTCTGTTGTTGATAGTGTTGACATAATTGAACCTACTTTAATTACAGTTACTACAATTAAAGTTGATGGACTTTGTACTTCACTTCCTTGTGACGGGCAGGCAACTGTAACACCAAGTAATGGAATTGGTCCTTACACTTTCCAATGGAATGGAAACACAACATCTGGACAATCTAATACGCAAACAACTTTATGCTTTGGTATAAATACTGTTGAAATCTTTGATCAAAATGGATGTAGTATTATAGATACTATTAATATAGGAGCAACAGACACAATTTTAGCCAATGCTGGTTTAGATACTGCTATTTGTATTGGTAATAATGCTAATTTAAATGGAGTTGCTACTGGTGCTACAGTAACAAATGTTGAATGGTTCTCATTACCTGGTATGGTTTCTATTGGAAACTCAAATGCTGTTACTGTTACTCCAACTGCTATCGGAACATTCTGTTATGCTTACCAAGTAACAGGCGCTTGTGTTTTTTCTGACACGGTTTGTGTCACTGTTAATGAACTTCCAATAGCAGATGCTGGATCTGATGATAATATTTTTGAAGGCCAAAGCACTGTTTTAAATGCCACTGGCGGTTCAACTTACAGTTGGAGTCCAGGAACAGGATTAAGCGATACCACAATATTTAACCCAACAGCTTCACCAAATGTTACCACTACATATTTTGTAACAGTAACTTCACCAAGTGGATGTACAGCAATTGATAACGTTATTATTACCGTACTTCCAAACATTAATTTCCCTGATGGAATTTCTCCAAATGGCGATGGTAAAAACGATGTTTGGATTATTGACTTTATTGAAGAATACCCAGAAAATGTTGTAGAAATTTATAACAGATGGGGAGAATTATTATTCCATGCAGATGGGTACCAACAAGATTGGGATGGAACTTATGAAGGTAAAGAATTACCTATCGGAACTTATTATTACATTATTGATTTACATGACGAATCCATTAAACCTTTTACTGGACCATTAACCATTTTAAGGTAAATTTTAGCAATGAAAAAAACACTTGTCATATCATTTTTAATTTGTTGCGGAAACAGTTTGTTCTCACAACAATTGCCTCATTTTAGTCAATACTTTTTAAATGACTATTTAATAAATCCTGCAGTTGCTGGAAGTAGAGATTATTTTGAAGGAACTTCTACCCACCGTTACCAATGGGAAGGAGTAACTGATGCTCCAAGAACTTATACATTAAGTGTAAATGGCCCAACCAAAAATAGAAAAATGGGGTTTGGAGGATATATTTTTACCGATCATGTTGGTCCAACAAGAAGAACAGGTATTAGTATGTCTTACGCCTATCACATTAAAATAAATGAAACCTTAAAACTTGGTTTAGGATTAAATGCTGGACTTTTACAATTTATGGTTGATGGATCTAAAATTACTTTGCGTGATGAAGATGATCCGACTATAACTGGAGGAGTACAATCTGAATTAAAGCCAGATGCAGGTTTCGGACTTTATTTGTATCACAAGAAATTCTTTTTTGGATTTTCCGCACCACAATTATTGAACTCTAAAGTTAACTTTATTGAAGAAGGACAAAATCCAACAGGAACATTACCCGCTCACTTTTTTGTAACTGCTGGTTATAAGTTTCAAGTTTCTGATGACTTTGTGATTGAACCAATTGTATTTGCGAAATATATTGACCCAGTGCCACTTCAGCTTGAAGGAACCATAAAGGCAACCTATAAAAACAAATTTTGGCTTTCAGGTACTTATCGAGATAAAGACGCCATTACTGCTTCTGTAGGTTTTTTCATGAACAACAGTTTTACTGTTGCTTATGCTCATGATTTTACTACTACCAATCTTAAAAACTATTCTAATGGCTCGCACGAGTTAATGGTTGGTGTACGTTTTTACCGCAGAACAAGTAAAGCGAAGTCTGCCCCTAAAATAGAGTAATACCAATAGATATTACATCTCAAATAACAATTCTGCTAAACTTACATCTAATGCTTTTGCTATAATAATAAGTTTAGATAAACTAAGCCCTACTTTTCCTTGCTCAATCTTATATAAATATTGCCTATCACTTTGAATATAGTCGGCTAACTCCACCTGTGTAAGTTTTTTTTGCTCTCTTAGGATACGTATTTTAAGCCCTATCTTAATAGATGTCTCTTGCTTTATCTTTTTTATTTCATCCTCAGACAATTCTGGCATAAAACAAATTACTGACTGAATTGAATAAAAAAAGCAACCTTATATTACTGGAATTGCAACTTAAAACTGAACAAAAAAGTTAAGGTAGTTTAAGCTGCATGTTTATTATTGGTTATTTGATTAAATTCTAATATTGTTTTTCCATTT
>Ga0256845_1001995_pt1 | contig 15449 bp, 11 predicted proteins | sample RiftiametaG_FD_189101 | JGI IMG/M metagenome (GOLD analysis project Ga0256845, IMG submission 189101) | Tube worm associated microbial communities from hydrothermal vent at the East Pacific Rise, Pacific Ocean - Riftia | ecosystem: Host-associated > Annelida > Integument > Unclassified ...
TATTTCGTTATAAAACAACAATGTCATATTGTCTTTCAGAGTATAAGATCGGGTAAAGTGAGGCTTGGATATGCTTTTGCAGCGCATCTGTTTCAAGTGAAACCCTAAGATGCAAAAGCATATCCAAACCTCACTTCTTCCTTTTATTTCCCTATAATAACCAAAAAGACAAAATTGTATGTGAATATTTTGACTATATTACACTTGTTAATCTTTAAAATAATTTTTGATCGAGAATTGCTGTTTTTACAAGATTATACTTGACACTATGAGCGTTGCTATATTAGCATGAAATATACAAAATATTTTGAGGGGTATAATATGCACCACGAAATCGCTAAAATCCAAAATGATTTTTCGTTTTTTATTGAGCTTGGTAAACCTTTGTCCAAAGCAAAGTCAATTAAAGAAACCTTTGATGTTATAATGTATCAGATAGGTGATATCTTTCAGCCTGAAAACTGGTCTTTGCTTTTAAATGATGCAAAAACAGATGAAATGGTTTTTACCCTGGTAGTAGGAAATAATAAAAAGGAGCTGCAGGGAAGGCATCTGCCCAGAGAAAAGGGTATTGTGGGCTATATTGTATCCACAGGCAAATCATTGATAGTTGAGGATGTAGAGCATGATCGCAGGTTTGATATGCATATTGATAAAAAGATAGGGTTTAAAACCAAATCCATAATCGGAGTTCCGCTTATAACCGGTAATAAAATATTCGGGGTTATTGAATTGATTAATAAAATAAGTGGGGAAAACTTTACTGTCATGGATTTAAAAATATTATCATCCATAGCAGAATATGCTGCAATCGCTATTGAAAGGTCATATTATAACCAGGCTTTACAGAAGATTGCCTGGAAAGACCGACTTACCGGTGTTAATAACCGAAATGGTTTTGAGCGTGCTGTAAATAATTTAATGGAGAATCTTAAACGTTATAAAACCCCTTTTTCTATCCTTATGCTGGATATAATAGAATTTAAAGCAATAAAACATAAATTTGGTCATTCAGTTGGAGATGATATACTTAAAAAAATGGCATTGGTCCTCAAAAAATCAATAAGAAAAGTTGATCAGGTTTTCAGGTATGAAGAAGATGAATTTATTGTTCTTTTGCCAACTATTGATGATAAAAATGTATTGGTTGCAAAACAACGCTTGCTGGAGAAATTTAAAAATTTCAGTGACATGCTGAAAAAGCACATTCCATGCAATGTAAGCATAAAAGAATATACTTTAAACACCTATGATTTGGAAAAGCTTTCATTAATCCTTGAGAAAAGAATATTACCGCAAAAAAATGATTATGAGGGTAATATTGAGAATATAGGTGATAAATTGCAGCCATTATTTAAAAAGGAAACAGAAGAAGCAGAAAATATTCAGGAAGAAACCCAGAAAGTCTATGGTAAAAAAGTATCCCTTCAGGGTGAGTTCTATTTGTTAAAAACACATGGGAGTGGGTCAATTACAGTTAAAGAATTGTCCATGCAGAGGATCGGGTTTCAGTTTTCCGGCAGGCATAAAATAAAGCCTGAAGAGATACTGGATGTTAAATTCACATTAAAGAATAAGAATAGGTCTGTAATTAAAAGACGTGTTATAGTGGATATGGTAAAAGATGGTTTTGTAAAAGGAGAATTTTATAATCCTCCGCCCTATGATACTGATCTTGGATTTTTCCTTTTTTCCTAGCCAATATTGTATAAAAAAAACAGGAACCAGACTTGTTATAATATTCTGATTCCTGTTTTAAATTAAGAAAATAAATTTAAATTTTATAGTTTAGAAATAAGTTCATCTGTTACAGATTTGAGATCTTTTTCTCCAGCCAATGTAATATATTTAATACTATCATCTTTTTCAGCTAATGCTTTGAAATAATATGCAGCAGCAAGGGTGCCTGTATCAGCATCATAATAGATGGAATGTCGTTTGTCTATTGCGTCTGCATCCTGATCATCATCACGTTTTGTCAAGGCACCACCACATACACGGCATTTGTCTCCATCAGGCTTAATAGCATCAATAAAAATATTATTTGGGTGGTTATTATTGTTTTCACAAAGACGACGTCCCATTATTCTATCTTTTGCAATCTGGCGGTCAAGAAGAATTTCAATAACATAATTAAGCTTCATGCCTTCATTTTTTAAAGATTCATCAAGTTTTTCAGCCTGAACTTTGTTTCTTGGAAATCCGTCAAGAAGCCATCCGTTTTTGCAGTCATCTTGTTTAAGTCTGTCAAGAACCATGGGAATAGTAATATCATCAGGGACAAGGTCACCTTTATCAATATATTCTTTAGCTTTTTTACCAAGTTCAGTGCCACCCTTGATATTGTCACGGAATATGAGTCCGGATTCAATATGAGCCATATTATATTTGTCTTTCAGGATGGTTCCCTGGGTTCCTTTGCCACTTCCATTAGGTCCAAAAAAAAGAATATTCATAAAATCTCCTAAAATTACTTTAAAGTTACTATTATGGAAAAACAAAAATTATCTCAATAAATATATGAGAGCAGCATAATTTGTCAACCCTTCAAAAAAACTTAAGTTTTAAGATTAAATCTTGTGGGAAATAAGATTAATTGATATTAATAGTATGTTTAAATTTATTTTGAATTAAATTCAGGGATTGTTATGGTTTTGCAGGGGATATTTTTATATGACTAATTGTTATGGATATAATCCGGGCAGGAAATTTCTATTAATAATATTTATTGCTTTGCTTGCAGTATTCTTTTTTTCTCAGGTTTATGCTTTTGTACCAAAAGGCAAACATATTATTCAACTTAGTGTTGATACTATTGTGGAGCCGACTGGAATTAAAGTTAAACAAAAAAGAAAGATTTACCTTGATCCTGAAGATCAAATGGAAAAAAAAATATCTGTCCTGGAAATCAATGAAACACTCTGGCTCTCCTATCCTGGTAAATTGCGTTCCGAGGGAGAAAGTGGCAATCATAATATGATTTGTGTTGAGTCCAGAGGTCAATTTATTAAAATTATAGATGAATTCCTGGAATCAAAAGAAAAACCTTTGACTGATTTTTATACTGATATCCTTCTTTATAGAAAAGCAGGTTCCCTTGAAAAAGAATTGATTTTATCCGGAGTTGATGTGAATCAATCGTCCCTTAAAAGATATAAAGGGATGATCTATTTTGTAGTTGGTGTCCCTGCCTCAGCAGACAATTTGACTTCAAGTTTCTGGGTGGAAAAAGATACTCTGTTTCCGGGCAGGTATACAATTTTTCAAAATGGTTTGTTTGTTGATATTTTATATAAAGATTGGCAAAAAGTCAGTAGGACATGGTATCCAATGAAGATTATGATTTTTCTGGACAATAAACTTGTCTCGGAAATCTTTGTTGATAAATTTAAACTTACATCCCATTTTAAGAAGAATTTTTTTAATATCAAGAGACTTATTGATATTTATCCTGAATCATCAAATTATCAGAAAGAATTCGGGTCAGAACACAGTGAATCAGACGTACTTGAAAAAAGTATTATTGAATTTAAGAAATTATATGAATAATCAATTATAATATGGGGGCATAATGGGCGAAACTACCAAGTATATATTTGTTACAGGAGGAGTCCTTTCATCTTTAGGAAAAGGGCTTGCATCTGCTGCTATTGGGTTACTCTTGGAGAGCAGAGGACTTTCTGTAACAATCCAGAAACTGGATCCGTATATAAATGTTGATCCAGGGACTATGAATCCGTTTCAGCACGGGGAAGTATATGTAACTGATGACGGTTCTGAAACTGATTTGGATTTGGGCCATTATGAAAGATTTACCAAGGCAAAGCTTGGGCAGAATAATAATTTTACTACCGGTAAAATATATCATTCTGTTATCACTAAAGAAAGAAGGGGTGAATACTTAGGAGGTACTGTCCAGGTAATTCCTCATATTACCGATGAAATAAAGCAGAGTATTACTCTTTTAGATGGTACGGCTGATGTTGTTATTGTAGAAATCGGAGGGACAATAGGCGATATTGAATCTCTTCCGTTTTTAGAAGCAATAAGACAATTTAGAGGTGATGTGGGCTCTGGCAATGCTATTTATATCCATCTTACTTTAGTCCCATATATTAAAACTGCAGGAGAGATGAAAACTAAACCGACCCAGCATAGTGTTAAAGAATTACGCAGTATTGGTATTCAGCCTGATATCCTTTTGTGCCGTACGGAAAAATTTCTTTCCAAGGATTTAAAAGATAAAATTTCTCTTTTTTGTAATGTGGATAAAGATGCTGTGTTTACAGCAAAAGACGTGGCATGCATATATGAAGTACCTCTAATCTATAACAAAGAGGGGCTTGGAGATAAGATACTTCAGAAATTAAACATCTGGGCAAGAACTCCAAAGCTTGATAAATGGAAAGAAATGGTGGAAAAACTGAAAAATCCAAGATTTTCAGTAAAAATTGCCATTGTGGGGAAATATGTTGACCTTACTGAATCTTATAAGAGCCTTAATGAAGCTTTAACCCATGGTGGGATATCCAATGATACAAAAGTAGAGCTCAAATATGTGGATTCCTCCATAGTAAAAGAAGAGAATACAAAAGAATTATTTGCTGATGTCGATGGAATACTTGTACCGGGTGGATTTGGTTCAAGAGGTGTGGAAGGCAAAATAATCGCAGTAAGATATGCAAGGGAACAAAAAGTTCCGTTTTTTGGTATATGTCTTGGTATGCATGTTGCAGTTATTGAATTTGCAAGACATGTGTCAAATATGGAAGATGCCAATAGTGAAGAATTCGATATTGCAACTCCTTTTCCTGTTATCTATCTTATGAAAGAATGGTTTGATGAAAGAACACAAAAGGTTGAAAAAAGGGATGAAACTTCGGATAAGGGTGGTACAATGCGCCTTGGGGCATACTCATGTGTTTTAAACCCTGATACTTTTGCAAGTAAAGCTTATGGTGTTGATGAAATTTTTGAAAGACATAGACATAGATATGAATTTAACAATGAATACCTTAAACAATTTAAGAAAGACGGGCTTGTGGTAAGTGGCATGTCTCCTGACAATGAATTGGTCGAAATCGTTGAATTAAAAGGACATCCATGGTTTTTAGGCTGCCAGTTCCATCCTGAGTTCAAGTCAAGACCAGATGATCCCCATCCCCTTTTCAGGGAGTTTATCAAGGCATCATTAAAGAATAAAAATAAGAAATAATTCTTTAGCCCATTCTCTTAATAATTGACTCGGCAGTAATCTCTGCCGGGTCTCCAAATAATTCCTCAACACTTACAAGGTTTAAGAGCTTATCGTCCCATTTGATATTGGCTGACTCAAGAACCAGGTCTTTTATCCTGTTAAATTTTCCACCAAGACCTTTTATTTTTTTAAGAATTGTCACTTCTTTTTCTTGTTTGAAATCTATTTCAAGAGAAAGGATATATTCAATGGTGTTAGAACTGGATGGGGATGGAGCAAGCACTGGTATGACAAGGATTTTTCTTCCATCTTTCCTGCCTTTGCCCAAATATACATTGCCTTCTCGTACAATAATATTTTTTGTTCCTTTAAGCCTTGGGTCTTTTTCAACCCGGGAGATTGCATCTTTGATGGATCCCTGTTTAGCTATAACTTCAATTTTTGTGTCTGGTGTCGGCTCTCCTAAAAGATCAAGCCCTGATATTTTATATAAAAAACTTCCCTTTATTGTTGATAAAACTTCCTGGATATTTTTAATTACTACAACATTTTTATTAGTGATTTGAGAAATTGTAATATCATTGGCAAGAAGCTCTTTAAAAACAAGACCGTCAAATTTTTCAACTATTCTGCTTGTCCCCACTGTCACGGTCTTTGCCTGATGTTTAATGGCATCCACAGGTCTTGCCATTATATTTATAGCCTGACCAAGGTATTTGAAAAAGCAGTCCAGCATATTGGCAGGGGTGCCTTTGATCTGAAAATCCACTTCAAAATCAGAGACAGGAAGTCTGCCAGAAAGGTATTTAGATAAAAGAGTGATATTTGTAACTATATTCAGTCCCATAATCCCAGGGAATTTGTTGTTTTTGCGTTTTTTGGAGAATTCATAATAGAACTGAGTGATTTTTTCTCTAAATTTTTTTTCCAGGAGCACTTCATAGATATTATTGCCTTTATCAAGATACTCATTAAGTATTTCTTTAATTGCAAGTTTATTTAAATATATAAATCTTGAGCTCTCGTTTATGGCAAGGGCAGCATAATACCCCCAGATGTGTCCAACAAGGGTATTTAAGACAGGAGATAGGTGTTCTTTTGTTTCCGGGATTTTAAATATGTTTTTGGAATAAGGGTCAAACCTGTCTTCACCCTGTCTTGTTATTATAATAGGAGTTGCTTTATGAGCATTAAAAATAGCAGTATCTTTTATTATGTCGCTAAGAACATTTTCCCTTGTGCCTGCTGCACAGATAATAATAAGAGGTTCAGCAGAAAGGTCAATATGCTTTTTATCTTCTACAAAATCCGATGAAATTGTTTTGTAGCATAATTCACTGAGTTTAATTCTTATTTCATCGGCAGATGTTTTATTTGAGCCGCTTCCGACTATTGCCCAGCTATCCTTTGTAATGGCAGTATTAAATGCTGATTTTTTAATTTGATCTTTCATGGCAAGGATTTGTTTCATTTTGCCGGGTAGAGCTGAAAGTTCATTGATTTCATTTGTAATAAATTGATCAGTCCTGGCCTTGCATATTGATGCAAAATATAATCCAAGGATTGCACCTGCAGTGATCTGGGCATAGAAAGCTTTTGTTGAAGCAACAGACATCTCAATATCTCTGCCACTGCTTGTATAAAGTACGCCGTCAGTTTTAAAGGTTATGTCTGAGTCTCTTCTGTTAACAATGCATAATGTATGCGCACCACATGCTTTGACCATATCAATGGTGCGATTGGTGTCGGTTGTAGTTCCGGACTGGCTTATGCCAATGACCAGTTCGTTTTTCATTATATTTTTTGAACTCTGGTCTGAAATTGCAAACCCTGACAGCTCAGATGATTTTAAAGCTTTGATTTCAATATTCTCATTCTGCAGATAATATTTTAAGAGGTCTGCGCAGCCTTGAGCTGCAACACCCGCTGTTCCTTGCCCAATAAAGAATATTTTTTTAATTTGTTTTGTTTTTAATGAGTTAACTATTGATTTGGGTACCATTGATTCATCTAATATAATCTTGAATAATTTAAAATTACAGCCTGACTCATTAAAGGTTTTCCATTTGTTTTCAAGGGTTTTTTCAACTGAACCGGGAGATTCTGAGATTTCTTTTAAAAAATAATGGGGAAAGTCCTGGCGGTCAATATCTCTGGAAGAAATATTACTTGTTTGGATATCAGTTGTGATGATTTTAATAGGGTCTTTATTATAGAAATATGATTCTATTCCAGATACTGAACCAGTGGAATTCTGGCTTAAAGTAACTATTTGACCTTTATCCTTACCTTGAAGTTTGATAAAAGACTGGGTTTCTTCAATAATGCCGTAAAGTTCAGATGCAGCGATGTAGTGATCCGGTGCAATCCCCACAAAAATGGCTTGACCACTGCCTTTTTGGGCAAGAAATATTTTATCCGGTGCAAGGTTTGAATGCATGCTTATGGCATGGGAACCTTGAAAAGTGTTAACAGCAAGCCTGAAAGCCTCTTCAATGCTATTTCCCTGTTTTAAAAAATGTTCTATCTGAAGAGGAATCAGTTTTGTATCTGTTGTTATCTCGTCATGTATTTTATCATATCTTACTTCATATTCTTTTTTTAATTCAAGGTAATTATCAATATCACCGTTTAAGCTTACATGGATTATCCCTGTTTTTCCAATTTCTTTATCCAGGGGAGTATTATCAACAGGGTGACAATTTGCCTCGGTAATATCTCCAACCGATGCCCATCTTGTGTGGGAGGAAATGGTATGGAATAAAAAATTACTGCAGGAAATTAAATACAAGAGTCTGTCATTTTTTACCTGGGTCCGCAGAAATTTAATATTGTCGCCAAGGGCGCCTATCTCAGATGCTGTTTTGTAAACCATTGAAATTGTAACTAAATGGTTAGTTTTTTTAGATTTATAAGAGTCTTTAATAGTGATACAATTATTTTTTAATACTTTATGGTTTGTTCTATGTTTAAGGTTGTCTGAAAGCCCTTCTTGAATTAATAAAGTCCTGAAATTCTCAAATTCAGTTTTTGTAAATGTAAAAATAAGAGATATACCTGCAGAATCTCTCCCTCTTACTTCCAATCTGTCTAAACTGTTTAAAATAGCATTGATTTGTTTGAATATTTTGATTGACTCATAGTTGAAAGATTCATTATGGGGCGCAGAAAGATTTTTGATTTTTTCTATATTGGAAATAATTTCTTTTTGGAGGCACCATTGAGAATCCCGTAATTTTTCAAGCTTGGAGGATATGTTTTTACCATCTTTGTGGGAAACCAATGCAATATTTTGTTTGAAAATATTATTACCATTTAAAATAATTTCAGATAAGTTTTTTATGATGATCGCTATGCGCTGCTGTCTGGAATTATCAAAAAAAATTTCAAGGAAAGGTTTATTTTGTCTTAGAGAATGAACAATTTCTAATAGCTTATCCAGTAGTTCATTGCCACCAAGGTAATTATTTTTGATTAATTGTTTTTTTTTAGAATCAAAAATAACCATGTTTTTATTTATTGTTCTGACAATTTTTTCAATATTATCAATTGCACCAGATCTGGAATCATCCTGTCTTCCTTTATATGCAACCAATGCTGAAATTCCACAATTGAATCTGGTTAAACTATATGGGAAGAAAATAATTGAATTGCTTTTTGCCCGGGTGACAGATTTTCCAAATTCAACATTCATGGAGAGAAGCTTATTTAAATATTTTTTTATTTTCATATCCCCTCATATATTTTTATAATATTCCTTGATGATCATTTTGCCATAATAGCTGGCTCTTGTCCCAATATATTTGCCGTGCCCAACAATAATTGATAAAGCGAGCGGTCCTTTATTCTCAGGGGTTGTATTATCGATTTGTTTTACAAAGCCTGTAAACCAATCATATTTGATAGTGTGCTTTTTATTATATATCGACCCTGTTTTGCCTCCTATTATCAGCTTTGAAAGAATTTTATCTTGCTTTCGTCCTCGGAACGCTTTTCTTGCAGTACCTGTTTCAATAGTTTTCTGCATCAGTGCCTGAATTATTAATGCGCTATCTTTGCTGATAGTTTCTTTTTGTACCAGGTTTTTCTTATCATAAATTAAATTATTTTTTGAGTCTACAATTTTATCAATGATTATGGGGCTGACCCTTTTACCATCATTGGCAATAGTGCTTGAAATTATTGCAGCAAAAATAGGGCTTATTGTTGTAGTGTTAATGAATCCGCACCCTATCTCAGCCCATTCATAGGGATCATCCGTAATAGTAAGTTTACTTGGCTCGAACATAAGTTGAGAATCAATTTTTTTATTAAATCCAAATTTATCCCCATAATTTTTTAAAATTTTATTTTTCAGCCTGTTTTTGCCTATTTTCCCAAATACAGGGTTTATAGATTCAGCAAATGCATTTGCAAAGGATAGCTTGCAGGTGTATTTGTTTTTAATGTTTTCCAGCTGCCGCTTGTATAAAGTATATTTACCCCCATTAAAATAAACCGGAGTATATTGAGTAAAACCGAGTTCTTCAACAGCAGCTGATGCTGTTATAATTTTAAAGATACTTGCAGCAGGGAATTTATTATTGAAGCATGGGTTTGTTCCGGGGTTTAGGGAGTCAAATCCGGTAAGTGCCAGAATTTGCCCTGAATCAGGCTTCATAACAACCATGGCTATTTGTTGAGGTTTACCTCTACCAAGTTTTTGCAAATTATTAATTTTGTTAACCAGAAAATGCTGCAGCTCTATATCAAGACTTGTATTTACCTGGAAAGATTCATTTTGAAATATTATATTGAAATTTTTTTTTTCAGAGTTTAAAAAGTTTTTTCCTGCAAGAATTTTTTTTATTACGCTTTCTGAAAATTTTGTCCCTGAAAATTTTGTCCCTGAAAATTTTGTAGTCCTGGCAGGTTTTTTAGATTGTACAATTTTGGTTGCTGATCTGCTGTTAAACAGGGATTTATAGAGAATATTGCAAGCCTTGATACAAAGGGCAATAAAGACAAAGACAGACAATATTATAATAATTTGTTTTATATGCTGTTTAAGGCTTAGTGTTCTTTTTTTCTTTTTTTCAACATGCGCCTGGTTTTTAAGCATTTGCCATGTATAGTGTCGGCTATTATAATTCAAAATAGAATAATATTTTAATAAATAAATAAAATTTTGATACTATTTGTTTTTAGTATCAATTCTTGGGAATAAAATTGGTGGCTTATCTAATTTACTTCCGGGTTTTATCTGCCCCCACTTATGAACATGATCAAGCAAAGGGGTTTTATTGTCCTTTGAGACCTCAATTGCCAAAGCTTTGTTAATCTTAGCAGAAGTGTCTGGCATAATAGGGAATATAAGTGAAGCTACGACTCTTAATCCTTCAAGGAGATTATAAAGTACTGTGCCTAATTTGGGTTTAAGTTCTTCATCCTTTGCAAGGGTCCAGGGAGCGGTTGTATCTATATATTTATTCATATTGCTTATGAAACTCCATACCGCAGCAGTCCCTTTGTGTAATTCTATTTTTTCCATTTTTTCTTTAAAGAGGTTTATGCATTGATCAGCATTGTTTTTTAAAGAGATACCCTCAAGTTTATCAATTTTTATATCAGGTTCTGGTATAATACCATCAAAATATCTTTGTATCATTGCAAGTACCCTTGAAACCAGATTGCCAAGGTCATTTGCCAGATCAGAATTTATTCTTGCTATTAAGGTGGCTTCAGTGAAATTTGCATCAAGCCCAAAGGTCATCTCACTTACCAGAAAATATCTGAACTGGTCAAGTCCATAATGTTCAATGATCTCAAAGGGGTCAGTGACATTCCCTATGCTTTTGGACATTTTACTTCCTTCAACATTCCAGAAGCCATGGACATTCAGATGCTGAAAGATATCTATCCCTGCAGCTTTAAGCATTGTAGGCCAATATATTCCATGGGGTTTTATTATATCTTTTGCTACAAAATGTTCACATGAGCCCCAGAATTTATTATATAGTTCCCCGTCAGGATAGTTGAGAGCAGAGATATAGTTTAATAATGCATCAAACCAGACATATGTTACATAATTTTCATCAAATGGTAAGGTGATACCCCAGGTCAGGCGTGATTTAGGTCTTGAAATACAAAGGTCTTCCAGGGGTTCTTTTAAGAATGAAAGAATTTCGTTTTTGTATTGTGCAGGTCTTATAAAATCCGGGTGGGTTTTAATATGATCAATTAACCATTCTTGATATTTACCCATGGAAAAAAAATAATTTGATTCTTTGACCTTTTTAGGTTCGGTTTTATGATCAGGGCATTTTCCGTCAATAAGTTCTCTCTCCTGGTAGAAGCGCTCACAGCCCACACAATAGAGTCCTTCATAACTGCTGAAATATATATCTCCTGATTCGTAAATTTTTAAAAGGATCTGTTCAACAACTTTTATGTGTTCAGGGTTTGTGGTACGTACAAAATCATTATTGCTTATATTGAGTTCAGGTAACAGGTCTTGAAAAAGGCTGCTTATGTTATCAACATATTCTTTTGGAGTTTTGTTTTGTTTTTCAGCTGCTTCAACAATTTTATCTCCATGTTCATCTGTGCCTGTCAGAAAATAGGTTTCGTTGCCGCACATTTTACTGAATCTTGTTGTAATATCAGTGACAATAGAAGTGTAGGCATGTCCAAGGTGGGGCTTGGCATTTACATAATAAATTGGAGTTGTGAAATATTTTGTATTTTTCATTATTTGTATTTTTTATAAAATTTCTGATTTATGTTTTACAATTTCAGTTTTATCTTCCAGGCGGATTGTTAATTCTTCTTTGAGAATGTTTTGCCTTATAATTTTCCCTTTGCCTTCTTTGGTGTTGACTTTTGATCCTATTTTGGGGAGCATGCTTTTGATTCTGTTATAAACAGGGTCTTCAAAAGTAAGACAACACATTAAACGCCCACAAACCCCTGAAATTTTTGTTGGATTTAATGATAACCCCTGGGTTTTTGCCATTTTCATTGAGACCGGAGCAAAATTGGTGATAAAAGAAGAACAGCAGAGTTCTATGCCGCATTTGCCAACACCACCGCAATGTTTGGCAAGGTTTCTGATACCGACTTGGCGCATCTCAATGCGAATATTATATTCTTTGACCAATAGTTTTACAAGCTCTCTAAAGTCAACTCGACCGTCAGCAGTATAGAAAAAAATAAGTTTATTTCTGTCAAAAGTGGTTTCGACACTAAATAGATTCATGACAAGTCCCAAGTCAACAAGCTGTTTCCCACAGAATTTAAAGGCTTGCTGTTCAAGTTTAATATTGTTTTTTCTTCTTTCTAAATCTTTGTGGGTTGCGATCCTCAGGATTTGTTTCAAGTCTTTTTTATTATTATTTTCGTTGAGTTCTTTGGGAGGGATTTCTATTGTTCCGAATCCTTGTCCCTGCTCTGTCTCAACTATTACTTTATCTCCAATATTTAATACCAGAGCAAAACTTTCAAAATCGTAGATTTTACCGCCATTCTTAAATCTTATCCCAGCAATTTTTCTCATGATTCTATTTTTCTCCAGATGATATCTTTAGAAACAAACATTCTAAATTTAATCGTATGGATGATGGGTTGAAATGGTTTTTTCTTTCAGCCTCATACAGGGTTGAAAAAAAGTATAAAGTTTTTTTTAAGGAGATTTTGTTTGATATGTTTATTAATGTTTGAGTGTAATTTGTATTATTTATTTTGTCCGGATTATAGTGACACACTGCAAGGTCTCGGAAAAAAGTGCTGATAACTCCCAAGGATTTTTTTAATATATCAGGTTCCCGGCTAAGTTTTTCTGCAAATAATAATGGTTTGAGTTTATTAAACCGATTTTGTTGTTTTTCAGTATCAATGATGCTGATTATTTCTTTAATGATCCAGTTTTTTCTGTTTACCCATTCAACATCATTATCTGCATTTTCAGCAATATGTTCTTTGTTCTTTATATCAACGGGGTTAAGCCAGATATTCCTGCATCTTGAAACAATGGTTGCAAGCAGGGAATTAATATTTTCAGCAATTAATATAAAAAAAGTATTGACTGGAGGTTCTTCAAGCATTTTTAAGAAAGCATTTTGTGCCTGTTCATTCATTGTATCTGCATTCTCAATGATTATGACCCTCATTGCCGCCTCGTTGGGCTTTGAAATAGTGAATCGAAAGAGGTCTCGTATTGCGGCAATTTTAATAATATGATTGTCAGGAACAATACGTATTATGTCAGGGTGCATATCAGCTATAATCTTTTTACATGAGTTACACTGGTTACAAGGGATTTTAAAAAAAGATTTTTGTAAAGGGTGTAAACAATTGATAGCTTTGGCAAAATTTTCAGCTGATCTTATAAGAAAAGAATTATCTTTGCCTGTAAAGAGCAAAGCGTTGGGGATTTTATTGTTTTGTATGATGTTTTTAAGTTCCGATAAAGCTTTTGATCCGGAAGAAGAGTGAATAGAGATCGGTGGCGTTGCTGCAACAATCATATCTTAATAATCCACCCGGTCTCGTAATTCCTTTCCGCATTTGAAAAAAGGCAGTTTCTTTTTTGCAATTTCAACTTGCTCACCTGTTTTTGGATTTCTGCCTTTATATCCTTTGTATTCTTTAATGGAAAAGCTGCATAATCCCCTTATCTCAACCCTTTCACCTCTAATAAATGAATCTTTCAGGGAATTGAAAAAAATATTAACAACTTCATTTGCTTCGGGTTTTGAGAGTTTGGTTTTTTCTTTTAGAGCAGAAATTAGTTCAAGTTTATTCATAAATCCTCTTTGTTATTAATTTTAGCAATAAATATTTATGATGTTTTTAAACAAAATTTGATAATAAGTCAAGTAAGTTATAACATTATATCAGGTGCTATTTCAACGTTTTCTTTTATGACCTCTATTCCGGCAAATTGCTTAAGGGAATCAATATCAACAATCAGCCTGTTTTTCCCTTTATATTTTAAAAATATTCCTTTTACACCTACCAGGGGACCGTTTGTAATTATGACAGGCGTTCCTTTTTTTAATTTGTTTGAATCGCCTGTTATTATTTTATTATCAGATTGAGTTAGTATCTTTAAAGATTCAATCTGGGATAAGGGTATGGGTACGGGATTGTCCTTGGTGCCTAATAGACGGACAGCCCCTTGTGTTTTTAGAATATTTAAATATGCCTGGGGGTCAGAAAGGGATTTGACAAATAGGTATCCCGGGAATAGCGGTCTTTCAACCAAAATCCTTCTATTTTTTTGTCTGCTTTTAGTTTTTATCTTTGGCAGGAAGGTCTCAATATCTTTATTTTGGATTCTTGTATTTACAACATTTTCAAAATTACTCTTTGTCAGCAGAGCAAACCAGTTTTGTTCCGTATTCATTTTGTACCAAAGGCTCCGATACCATGTAATTCAATTAAAATTGAGATTGCTTTGTCATCAGGCGTATCTGAAAATGAAGTAACTAATGACCAGCATGATTTTTTAAGTTCAAACCCTAATTTGGATTGAATCCTTTTCCCATGGAGTAAATCTTGTTCATGGGAATAATATGCGTTTAAACCATCAATTATTAAAATCTGGAGAATCCCAATTAAGGATTTGGATTTTTTTCTTTTATATCGGTATTCTGCATGTAATGAATCACCTCGCAAATCAGATAATGTTATACTGGTTTCATTGGAAGTAAAATAATGCCCATAGGGAGACCATGCTAATTTGGAGCCAAGGGATAAATAATTATTTAAAGAAAGCTCTCCTTCAAAATATATGTCAGACAAGGTATCTTTAATGGTATTATTGTTTTTATTAAAATAATAGGTTTGATAAAATTTTATCCATACAAAGTCCCTGTAGATATTTTTATTATTGGATGTTTTACGTGTTGTAAATCTTTGTGTTAAAAGCCATGTAAGGCTGTTTTCTCCGGCAATCCTGTCAATGTCATTAAAATAAGGCAGATCATTCTGGTCTATGTCAGGAATATATGTATATTTAAGCTCAGGTATAATCTCATGCTTGATTTTATCAGCAAAATCAGAATTCGGATTAAATATTTTTAATATTTTTGTGGAGATATTAAGATGGGCATCAAAAATTTCTCTATGGCTAAACTCTTTTGTATACCAGACAGTTTCCCGCAATCCAAGAGATGGCTCAACAAAAAGATAAGGTGTTATTCTATGGGGAATTGAAAATCCCGGATGAATATCCAGTCTTTTACCATTGGATAAGGATGCGTTTGTATCC
>Ga0256845_1001996_pt1 | contig 15436 bp, 14 predicted proteins | sample RiftiametaG_FD_189101 | JGI IMG/M metagenome (GOLD analysis project Ga0256845, IMG submission 189101) | Tube worm associated microbial communities from hydrothermal vent at the East Pacific Rise, Pacific Ocean - Riftia | ecosystem: Host-associated > Annelida > Integument > Unclassified ...
CCTCTCGTTTCTGGTTTATCTGAAACCGACCAATGCTCCGTTGACTCGACCGCGAGAAAACTTCTCAAATTTCTCACCAACTCATAGGATTTGGCAACAAATCACCCACTGATTCTGTTGGGGAGCCGAAGTTGCTAGTTGCTACTACGAATTTGCTCGGCGCTATCCCGATAAAGACGGTCATATTTATCAAGGCTTTGTCCCGGAAAGTGCCAACCGAATATTCGAATCTACAGAGGGAGCGTTTAAGGAGAATGCTTAGATGCGTGCAGGGTCTGGTTCTTTCTATTGTAAGTTTGTTAAAAAAGGTGGAAAAAAGTGGGGGCGCAGCGGAATAAACGACAAGAGGTGGTTGTCTTAGGGGCGGGCAGAATAGGTAGGTGTATCGCCACTCTCTTGAGTCAGGCCGAAGAGTTTGAGGTGATTTTGGCAGACCGCAATGACTCGGCATTGTCCCAATTGCAGCCGAGCATTCAAACATGTGTTGTGGACGTGTGCGATGAGCAGAGTTTATTTCCCCTGCTACAGGGCAAGAGCGCTGTGATCTCGGCATGCCAGTATCGAGAAAATCCTCAAATTGCCCGCGGGGCATTGTTGGGAGGCGCGAGCTACTTCGACCTAACAGAAGACGTTCAAACCACTCAGTTGGTGCGTGCTCTCTCGGCGTCGGCTCAACCTGGGCAGGTTTTTGTGCCTCAATGTGGCCTTGCACCTGGTTATATTGGCATTTTAGGAGCAGCAATGGCAGCGCGTTTTGATTCGCTGGATACCCTTAAGTTGCGGGTGGGCGCCTTGCCCGAACTACCCAGCAATTCAATGCTTTACAATCTTACCTGGTCAACCGAGGGATTGATCAACGAATACGTGAACGCCTGTGCCGCTATCAAGCATGGTAAAATCTGTCAGGTACAGGCGCTTGAGGGCCTAGAAACACTTTCTTTGAGCGGAGGCCGTTTTGAAGCGTTCAATACATCGGGCGGTTTAGGCACTCTTTGTGAAACTATGCAGGGCCGGGTGCGTGAGCTTACTTATAAGACCATTCGTTATCCCGGGCATCGAGTTTTGATGGACTTTTTGATCAACGGATTGCGCCTAGGAGAGGCCGGTGAGCGCCGGGAATTGCTGAAAAAAATCTTTGAGGAGGCCGTGCCAATTACAGCACAGGGTATTGTCTTGATCTTGGTGGAAGGCACGGGGCAACTGGACGGAAAGCTAGGGCAGATGACTGAATATCATCGAGTTGTACACGGAGCGGCCTTTGACTCTCAATGGAGCGCTATTCAAATCACCACGGCGAGTTCTCTTTGTGTGGTGGTTGATTTATTTCTTCAAGGCGGGCTTCAGGGGTGCGGTTTTGTAGCCCAAGAAGAAATTCCTTATGAGAAGTTTATGAAAAATCGCTGGGCGAAGGCCTACGAGCAAAGCGCTCATTTATGGGGGAGTGAACATGGGGTGGCATGAAGTATTTAAGCGGGTTGGTGTCCCCGAGCCGCAAGAGGATGCGACCGGAACCCCTCACTTTTCACCGGTCAATGGACAATTGCTGGGCTGCTTTCGTGCGGTGAGCCCGCAGCATGTATCCCATGCTTTAGATAGGGCGACAGAATGTTTCTTGAGACTGAGACAAATACCAGCCCCAGTACGCGGAGAGCTCGTTCGTCGGTTTTCCTTGGAATTACGCGCCCATCAAGCGGACTTGGCTTACTTGGTCACTTTAGAGAGCGGTAAATTGATTGGGGAGGCTTGGGGGGAGGTGCAGGAGATGATTGATGTGTGTGAGTTTGCCGTGGGGCTCTCGCGGCAACTCCACGGGCTGACGATTGCAAGTGAGCGGCCCCATCACCGTATGATGGAGCAATGGCATCCCCTGGGGCCCGTGGCGGTGATATCAGCTTTCAACTTTCCCGTGGCGGTGTGGGCGTGGAATAGCGCTCTTGCCTTGGTATGCGGTAACCCGATTTTATGGAAACCATCGCCTCAAGGTACCCTTTCTGCTTTTGCTTGCCATGGGCTACTTGTAAAAGTTGCTCAAGAGCACGGTCAGTTGCCTCCGCATCTATCCCAGGTGCTTTTGGGCGAAGGGGAGATAGGTATGTGTCTGGCAGGCGACCCACGAACCAAGCTCGTTTCTGCTACCGGTTCTAGTAAAATGGGTCGTGAGGTAGCCGCGCGAGTGGGCGCTCGCTTGGGTCGCTCTTTGTTAGAGTTGGGTGGAAATAACGCAATGATTGTCGGCGCCAGTGCGAACTTGGACTTGGCATTGCGGGCGATAGTTTTTTCGGCGGTGGGAACGAGCGGGCAGCGCTGCACGTCTCTTCGACGATTGATTGTGCACCAGTCGCGCATTGATGAACTCCTGGGAGCGCTAAAGAAAGCCTATCAATCGCTAGTAATAGGAGATCCTTTTTTGGCAAAAAGCCATATGGGGCCCCTGATTAACCTAGATAGCTACGAAAAGTTGAGAGAGGCTTGTGAACAAGCTGAGCGGGAGGGAGGCAAGCTCGAATGGGGCGGGCAACGTATTTCATCCCATGAATCTCTAGGCTCAGGGGTCTACGTGGAGCCTGCCCTGTTGCGGATGAAACAGCAAACTCAAACTATGAGTGAAGAAGTATTTGCGCCCTTGCTTTATGTTTTGCCTTTTTCTGACCTTCAGGAGGCAATTGATATTCAAAATGCAGTCCCCCAGGGTCTGTCTTCTGCAATCTTCACAGAAAACATGTCCGAAGCTGAGTTGTTTTTGAGTACCAACGGCTCAGACTGCGGCATTGCCAATGTCAATATTGGTACCTCGGGGGCAGAAATAGGGGGGGCATTTGGTGGTGAAAAAGACACCGGAGGAGGGCGTGAGTCCGGTTCGGATGCATGGAAAAATTATATGCGTCGCTCCACCAATACTATCAACTACGGAAAAGATTTACCCCTTGCTCAAGGCATTGAATTTGAGTTTTCTTGAGGGGCGCGGCGAATTGGGTCTCAATACGTCCACGTTGCATGCTGCGCGTTGTCAGTTAGGTTCCATGAGTGATTAAAAAAATCGTGACCCACCCTGGTGGGGCACATAAAGATGACTTTTTGGCAGTTTGCGTCTTGATTGCGCGTTCGGGTGCTCCGGTTGAAAGGCGAGTTCCCCTAGAAGAAGAAAAAACGAATCCCGAGGTAGCCTTGGTGGACATTGGTGGCTCCCACGAACCAGAACTTTCAAATTTCGATCACCATCATTTTCCCCGCGAACATGCGCCGACGTGTGCCTTGAGTTTGGTGCTGCAACATTTAGGTCTCTACAAAGACGCCCTCATGTTTTGCGATTGGTTGGAACCCGCAGAATGGTTCGATTCGCGCGGGCCCAATAAAACGGCCGATTGGTTAGGTGTGAGTCGTGATGTCGTCGCTCGCTTGAATTCGCCCATTGATGTGACTCTATTAAGGCGTTTTGCCCGAGTTTCTCATCTAAAAACGGGCGAGACCTTGTACGAAGTGATGCGATTTGTCGGTGAAGACCTATTGGAGTTCGTGCAAAGTGCTCGACGTCGTCTCGATCGTACGGCCTCTCTGGTCAAGATTTGGGACTTGGACTTGAACGGAGAAAAGATGCAGGTGGTCTTTTTACCCAGAGGTGAGTCCGTTCCCGAGGAGCCTTCGGCCTCCATCGCACGCTACGTGCGTGCACATCATCTAGAAAAGAGTGTAGTCGCGTTGGTTTATCCCGATAGACGCGGCGAGGGCTATGGCATCACGCGTTTTAACGACCACCCCCGATTGGACTTCAGCAAGGTAGGCGCAGAAGAGGATGTTCATTTTGCTCATACTACTGGTTTTATGTGCAAGACGACCTCCTTGGAGCCTGCGCGCCTCCAGGCTTTGATAGTGGGCGCCTGGCAGTAGACTAAGCCTCGTTTTTGATTCCACGGGGGGTAGGAGTACGCTCATGGTCGCTCTCTAAGGAGGGAATGGAGGCGCCGGTTTTCGCGTAGAAGAAGGTGCGCTCCTTCTTTGATACGGATCTTCCTATGCCTGATGCCCCTCATTTCGAAAGTACCTCCGATCTCTTCCGTCATCGCGACTCGCTGGCTTACTTCGCACGCAAATTGACCCGACGCTCCCTCCTGGGCACTGGGTTGGGCGCCGTGCTCTTGAGCCATCTCCCTCCAGTATTTGTCGAAGAAGCCCAGGCCGCAGGGGGGCCGCCCAGTCTCAAGAAGATGTTGCGCATCATGGACGATATGTTTCGTTCGGAGAGTTCAATTGCCCGCACGGAACTCAAGGTGATCAAACCAGAGCGCACGCGCACCATGCGCATGAAAATGTGGACTCGGGGCATGGATAGATCATTGGTGGTCATTGAGAGTCCCGCGCGACAAAAGGGAACGGCAACCCTCAAAGTCGAAAACAATCTTTGGAACTACTTACCAAAAATAAGTCGTACCGTACGTATTCCTCCCAGCATGATGCTCAATGCCTGGATGGGCTCAGACTTTACAAATGATGATTTAGTGAGAGACGCGTCGTACGAAAAAGACTTTGACGCTGCGTGGGCTGGCAAGTCGACCTCACCTCAGGGGTGGATCTTGGCGCTGACTGCCAAGCCAAAAAAAGTCGGTCTCTGGAAAAAAATCAATTTAATCATCAACCAAGAGGGCACTTTGCCCATACATGCCGATTATTATGACCGAAAAAATCGATTGGCTCGCACGATGTATTTTGAGGATGTGAAAAAAGTTGGGGGACGCACTATTCCTACTTTGATGCGTCTTGTACCGACGGATAAACCACGTCAATCAACTGAGATGCGCTATTTAAGTATCGAATTTGGTGCAAAAGTACCGATGAGTACTTTCTCACTTTCACGCCTGGAGCGAGGCCGCTGAGACTCGTGCTTTAGTCACTTTTTTTGGCGAGTTCTTTGGTGACATAATGCAGGTTGACGTTGATTGCCTTCTTTTCTTTTGAGGCGATAACCTGAACCGCTGCTTGAATCGACCCGGATTCGTTTTTTCCAGAAAGCATGATGATTTTACCTGTCTCGGAGCCTATCTCGTTGCGTGCTACTTCTAGCCCCTTGTCATTCAGGTCATCTTCGTAAGTTTTTGCCAAGACGAGTACATCGCTCTCTTTGGCTTCGAACATGACCGAGCGGGTCCTCTTGTTTTTTGCTCTTAAATCACTCGTGTGCAAAACCTTGAGGTGCTCTACAATGGGAAGAGGAAAGTCTTTGGGTAGTTCTGTGCCCCCAAAGGTTGCGCTTGAACCGTCCGACGACTTCATCGAGAGCGTGCCCTCTTTGTTTTGACCGGCTGTAATCACCTTGCCGTCTTTTCCCTTGATGGTGATTTTACCGTTTTCGATGTCGATGTCTTCTGCCCCGCTGGCATGCTCCAGCACTTCTTCGGCGATTTTCTCTCCGACCTTTTCTTGGATCTTGTCTGTGATGAAGTCGCAGGCTGAGAGGGTGAAACAAAGGAGCAATAACGTGGCTGGTACGAGCTTTCGGTTTGTCATGATTGCAGAGGCTACCATGAGTGGGGCTGACGTATAGACTCCTGTGACCCCCTGCGGTACCAGAGAAAAGGAGGCTCTCTGAGTGACTGTTTTTCGCCTTGCCTGGCGTAATTTGGGTAGAAACAAGAAGCGTACATTGATGGCGCTCATGGCGATTGCCTTGGCGCAGTTTTGCGTTTTGGTGGTGGACGGTTTTATGGCCGGTTACGGAGACTCGATGCGAAATATGATGACCGGGCCCATGCTTGGTCATTTTCAGGTGCATACTCCCAAGTACCGTGCCGAGCGCTCGATGGATCTCACTATTAACAATGTGAGCGAGAAATTAGCTGCTTTGAAGTCGCTTGATGATGTGAGTAACGCGATGCCCCGTCTTTATGGCCCTGCCCTGGCCGCAAAGACTCAAGAGGGGTTCATGGCCATTGTGGTGGGTGTGGACGAAAAGGCAGAAAATGGCGATGGCGGCTTCTTTGAGCCAGGAACCATGAAGCTCGAGGAAGGGAGCAAGAGTTTGGCCATTGTCGGGAAAGAAGAAAAAATCCCCGCCCTCGTAGGAGCGATTTTGGCTCAACGGCAGCAGCTCAAGTTGGGCGACGAGTTGGCTATTATTGGGCAAACTTCTGATGGGTCGATGGCCACCGAGTTGGTGGTTGTCAGCGGGGTAATGCGTACCAACATTGACTTGGTCAACCGCATGGGAGTGATGATCGACTTGGCGCACGCCCAGGAGATCTTTGATATGCCCAATCGAGTGCATGAGATCACCGTGCGCGGAGAAAACCCCGAAGAAGCAGCGGAGTTGAGTAAAAGAGTCGCATTGTTGCCAGAATTTACAAAACTGGAGGTTTTACCTTGGGAAAAGCTAGCTCCCGAGATGGTGGAGATGATGAAGATGCAGGACTCATCCACTCTCTTGATTCTCATTTTGGTTTTCTTAGCGGCGGCCGCAGGGGTGGCTAATACGATGTTGATGAGTACTTTTGAGCGAACGCGGGAGATGGGAATGCTGCTTGCTCTTGGTACGTCTCCCAAAAGAGTGATTGGTATACTACTCACCGAGACCGTGCTTCTGGGGGTTCTAGGAATCTTCGTGGGTACAGTTTTTGGCACGGCTGTCACCTGGGGAGTTGGTCTTGAAGGCATTGATTTAGCGAGCCTTGGAGGCGGCGAAGACATGAAAGATCTGAGCTTTCAAGGCATGACATTTGACCTGCGTATCTTTCCACGCCTACGAGTCGCTGCCATTTTTCAGGGCCTCTTGGCGATGGGTTTCACTTGTACCTTGGCCGCAATTTGGCCAGCCTCCTATGTGAGCTCTTTGGAGCCCACGGAGGCCATGCGCCGATGAATGTCTCGACACGCTACGCGGTGCGCAGCCTACGTCGCAGCACCACACGCACCTTACTTTCGCTTTTTGGTATTGCGGTAGGGGTTGCTATTGGCATTATCGCCACTGCGTGGATACGTGGCGAAGGAGAAATGTTCGTGAAAGCGGCTGCTGCCAGTGGCACCGGGCATTTGCAGCTCACCCCGAACGACTGGCAACGCACCGGGGATGAACGCCTGCGCATTGTCGGGAAGATTACAGAAAAATTGGCTCAAGTCCGTGCTTTGCCTGAGGTAGAGGTCGCAGGGGTGCATGTGTTGGCCGAGGGGCTTTTGGGCATGGGGACTCGGGTGCAGAGCGCTCAGCTACGCGGAGTTGAACCCGCCGTCGAGCCCCAGCTCTTACGCTATATCAATGGTTTAAACGCTGGTCGTTACCTGAAAAAAGGGGACGAGGGTGCAGTGGTTCTGGGTCTAGAGCTGGCCAAAAGATTGGACTCGGAAGTCGGCGATGAGTTGGTTGTGACTTCGGTCGCCCCTGGGGGCGATCTCAACTCGGCTCTTTTGACCATTGTGGGAACGATACAGACGGGTAGTAGCGCAATAGATAGCACCCTGGCTCATATTACCTGGCAAGATGCGACTCGTTTAAGTGGGCGTGAGGGGGTGAGCAACCTCACCTTAAATCTCAAAAGTTCGGACCTGATTGACGAAGTAAAACCTAAGGTTCAAAAAATATTCGGTCGGAGTGCACGTGCCTTGTCATGGATGGAGGTAAGCCCTGCTCTTGTCTCCGGAATTCAGGCGGACGCCGCATTTTCGCGAGCGCTCATTTTTATTGTGATTGTTTTGGTGCTTTTGGGTGTCACCAGTGCTCAACTGACCAGCGTTTTACAAAGAGAACGAGAATTTAGCGTCTTGGCGGCGTTGGGCATGGGTCAAATGTCTCTCGTGCGCTTGGTCGTAGTAGAGGCATTTGTGATGGGAGTCTTGGGGTCGACGATGGGGCTCCTTTTAGGAACACCCATCGTCTATTATTTGGCGACAACCGGCATCGATTTGAGTCAAATGGTGGGTGAAAAAGGGCTGGCTATCGGCGGGGTGCTGATGGATCCCATCATGCGAGCCAGCTTTGGTTGGTGGGTCTTACCTTATGGCTTTACTTTGGGACTTGTAGCCTCATTGGGAGGAGCGATTTACCCCGCTTGGTTCACTAGAAAAATTGACCCAGCCGGTGCCTTGCGTGGACGTGGGTAAAAGTAAATGTGTGAGAACGCCAGAAACGGAATTGAGATGAAGGCAGATCAGAAAGAAGCAAGTCTCTTGATCAAGACGTGTGCGACCGAAAAGATTTTTGGGGTGGACGAAACCGCCGTGCATGCTCTGCGAGGAATCGACCTCGAAATTCGCCAAGGGGAGTTCATGGCGTTGGTGGGGCCAAGCGGCAGCGGTAAGACCACGCTTCTGAACCTTTTGGGAGCACTTGATACCCCGACAGCGGGCTCGGTGGAGGTTCTAGGTCACGATTTAGGCGCCATGAGTAAAAGTGAGCGGGCCCAGTTGCGCTTGCACGAAATAGGCTTCGTTTTTCAGGCATACAACTTAGTCCCGGTGCTGACCGCACGGGAAAATGTCGAGTTTGTACTGGAACTCCAGGGGGTTGGTCCCGAGCGCAAGGAGCGAGCCCTTGCCGTGCTGCGCGATTTAGGGATGGAGGCCGAGGCCGATAGGCGTCCGGCCAAACTCAGCGGAGGGCAACAACAACGTATTGCGGTAGCACGTTCCGTCGCTTCTCAGCCACGTATGGTATTGGCCGACGAGCCCACAGCGAACTTAGATACAGAAAACGCCGAAGGTTTGATGGCGTTGATGCGAAGGTTGCATGATGAGAAAAAGATGAGCTTCATCTTTGCCACTCATGACCCGCGAGTGATGCGTCATGCCGATCGCGTGGTTACCTTAGAAGACGGAAAAATCATTCGCGATGAAAAAAAGGTTGTGGGTGAAGACCATGTTACGGACCTACAATTGCGCTAGTTCTGGCTCTGCTTCTCCTGTCTTCAGAACACACCCGGTTGCGCCGCCCCCCACCTGGGCAGGAGACTGCCGGCGCTGGTTAGTGCGGTGGCCTGGCATGTTGGCTTCGGGCTCCTCTCTCAAGAGTCTGAGCCCCGCGACATCATGGGTTGTGGGCGCATTGGCGTCGTCTTTCCTTTTTTCCACCCCCGCCCAGGGGCGTGACTTATGGGAGAGTGACGATGGCGATCGTTACATTACTCTCAATTCGTCTGTAAAATCGGTGATGCTCCTGAGTGAAGAGTCTTTGCCCGACACTGGTTCCCAAGGAATTAACTTTTGGCGGGGCCGCCTTGATTTACAGATGGTTCCCGCGCCATGGCTGGAGACCGAGCTAGCCTACGAGCATCGCATTGTGCTTGACGCCGGAGGAGGGGGATTGACAGCCTCTAGTCCATTTTTGCCCCCTGTAGGCGAGTTGCCCTACCGCCTCATTCCCTTGGGATCTCAGTTGATTGATGAAAACGGCGTTCTCTATGAACAATCGTTCGATAGAATGGCTATGGCGCTTCGTGGACAATGGGGAGAAATTAAGGTGGGCCGCCAAGCTATCGGCATGGGTCGCGCCAGTTTCTTTAGTGTATTGGACGTTCTCTCACCTTTTGGAACTTTTCAGGTCGATCAAGAATGGAAAGCGGGTGTAGACGCTTTGGACGGGACATTATTAGTGAGTGATACCTCCTCGGTGGGTTTGAGTGTTGCGTCTGAGCATGCTTGGGAGGACGCCGCTGTTTTGGGTCGTTACCAAGCCTATTTTAAAGATGTGGATGTGATTGTGATGGGTGGTAAACGCTCGGAGGATTACATGATGGGCGTGGCGGCCAGCACGCAGATAATTGACGCCGAATTTCATGGGGAATTCGCTGGGTTCAAGACAGACGGAACCGGGTTTGAGTCAGCCCAATGGGGCGACGAAGGCATCTTTAAGTTTGTAGGAGGAGGTTCGTACTCCTTTGGCGTTTTAGGAGGGCTCAACCTGCTCTCCGAGTATCATTTTAACGGATTTGGTATCGCCAATATTGGTGAGAAGCCGGGAACATTGCTTGATAGCGACTGGTCACGCCGATTGCAGAGAGGAGACTTTCAGACCATTGGTCGGCACGAAATTGCTGCAAGTTTCAACCTAGTTGTCGATGAAAACATGACGACTCTAGCCTACGCAGTTCTTTCGCCCGTAGACGGTTCGGGATTGGCCGCACTGGGGGCCAGTTGGAGCTATTCGGATCATCTCTCTCTTGATGCGAATGCATTCTTGCCTTGGGGTGGGGGACTGAGCGCCAACTCATGGGGTCTGCTTTTGCCAGAAAGTGAGTACGGCGCGAGCCCCGCGACTTTGTATTTTTCTCTGCGATTTTACGATTAAGCAGACTACAAAGGCGGGGCGAGTAGGGCCAAGTAGCGGTCACGTACGCTTTGGTCTCCTAGGTCGTGAGCATGGGCAGCACGCTTGAGAGCGATTATTTGTCGTAAGGAATCAAAGGCAGCGATTTCTTCTTTAGTTGCTAATGCCTGGGACAAGCAAGAGAGGAGTACCTGGTAGCGATTTTCGTCGAGGCGTAGATTGCACGGTGCATCGGGGACGCCTGCCTGGCTCGTCCACGAAAACTCCAGAGCTGCGAGCACCCAATCGAGGGCACGATGACTCACGTGAGCATCATCAAAATCTATCAGAGAAAGAGAATTTGATTCGTGGTTCAAGAGAATATTTCCCCCGTGGAGATCGCCATGTACCACTCCGGGGGGTAGCTTTAGGCTTTTCTCAAAAACAACCAGGTTTTGGTAGAGTTGTGCGACGTCTTGCACGGGAAATGCAGGGGGAGATTGCCCTAGAGCAAAAATAAGAGAGGGAATACTCCGGGAGAAGGTCCGTGTTTCGTGCACTGGCCGAAAGGGCGGAGGGAACGCATGAAGAGCGGATAAAAGAGGAGTGAGGAAGGAATGAACTACGCTCGGGTCGAGGGCGTGCAACGCTTGGTGAGACAGAACACTCCCTTGAATGAAGTCGAGCCAGACAAATACTTGAGAATCGTCTTCGGTAATTTTAGATTTTTGAACGAATTGACCCTCTTTGTCAGCAAAGGGAGTCGGTACGGGAGCGCCGAGAGCATGCAAGTACTTGAGGAGGGCAATTTCGAATTCCACTTGATGGGCTCTGCGCCCCGGGGCGTAGAGCCGTAAAACCTTTTCACCCGTGTCTCCCCACACATGATAGTTCTGGTTGATACGCCCTCCGTGGAGAGGTTGAGCTGCATGGGGTAAATAGGGGTATTGCGCGGCGGCGCGGCGGGCGACCGTGAGTAATTGTTCCGGGGAATCGTAGTTTTGTACTGGCACTAGATTAAATTGAGGGGGAGCTTGAGTTTGTTGAGGGCATTGTCTCTTGCGCGCTGCTTGATCTATTGCATAACCTCTGTGTGGAACTCGATCTTTTAGGTGCTGGAGAAGCCCATCATCGCGTTCAGTTACTCGAAGGAAAAGGAATTGTGCGCTTAACTCGCCTCGCCCATTCCTATCAATCAACCAGTGAGGTCGAAGACTCATTCAATCGAATTCACCTGGCTTTGCAGCGTATCCCTTCCAGACATCGGCGTTGGCTCTTAGTAGACACTCGCCAGGCGCGTGCACGCAACGACAGCGAGTTCGAAAAAGTGATGGCTCCTCAACGCCGGCGTATTCAAGGCGTTTTTCAGCGTGTGGCTGTACTTGTTCAATCGGAGGCAGGTCGAATGCAGGTCAACCGATACGCTCGGGAGGACGCCGCCTTGTTGCGCGCTTTTACTGTCGAAAAAGAGGCGCTGGAGTGGCTCCAAGACACCTCGATAGAGTCTTTATGATTCTTGGGGGAGAATAGCCAAGAGGTGGGGGGTTCCGGACTTGAGCAGACGGTCAAAATACTGCTGCATCGTGCTCTTGCTGATGATGCCCTTGCGGTAGCATCGCAAAGCGTATTCAAAGCGGGGTCGCTGCATGTGCGAATCATTCGAATTTTGTAAGACTGTTGTAGAGCCCTGCGGTTCATTGGAACTGGCTAAGCCCTGAAAGTAGAGGCTACGTGCGTGAGCGCGCTCCTTTTTCTTTCGAAATACACCAAGGTCCAGGACGTTGTTCTTCTCTTCAGGCATCATAACTTTTCTTTTAAGGTGGAAAGAAAAACTAGCACCACAAACTGCGTGTGCCCCTTCGGTAGGATAGAGAATGTCCGTGCGCTAGTTGGAATTATTGGGCGGAGACGTTAGAATTTGTGTGTTCGAGGGGGAGGCGCGTTTTGCGCTCTTGAGAGACCAGCGAACAATTACATGAAGAGGAGAATCTATCGATGAAATGGCCCGCTTTAGCTGCATTTACACTGGCGCTACTTGTAAATAATGTATCCGCCCACGAAGTATCAAAGAAAAAACATTGTCAAAGTGGGGACATCAAATGTGTTCACCACGTCGTCAAGGCAATGAGCAAGCGATTCAAAAAACTTGCAAAAAGTTGCGATCATGATGCAATTTTCTCTTTGGTCTATCTGCGTACAACAGAAGTTTATGGTGAGACCGCTGAATCAATTGGCTACGCAGACGTCTCTTCTATCACTCGTGAAGACGCTCTTTTTGCCGATTACTATTTTAGAGCGTACGACAGCTACCACCACAACAAAAAGGCAGGGAAGAAGCGTAAAGGTAGAGGCAGGTGTCAGGGCAAAGAAGTAGAGCTACCCCTTGCATGGAAAATTGCTTTTGACGCCGCTGAGGCACGTAGTGTGACTGCTTCAGGCAATGCTTTGTTGGGAATCAACGCCCACATTCAGCGCGATTTGCCTTTTACCCTTTATGAGCTGCACTTGCAGGGAAACCCCGTGAGCTACGAGGACCATACGCTGGTCAACAAATTTCTTGCCCAAGTGGATTCAGCCGAAGAGATCATTCGGGATTTCGATCCGACTTATCCTCAGGGAGGAGACAGTAGCGGAATCTTTTATTGGCGAGAGCTTGCGTGGCAAAATTACGTCGCCTTGCGTGACGCGCCCACCGACGAGGCTCGCGCTCTTGTTGCCGCTGGTATCGAATTGCGAGCCGCTCAAGCTGCAACCTATTTTGCTGCAAGCACAGCCTATCCGGTCGGGACGGACAGCAGTGAGCGTGACGACTACTGCGCCATGAACTAAGTGCGCCGCGAACTAAGTGCGCCATGAACTAAGTGCGCCGCGAACTAAGGACAGGTGCGCGGTGGGCTTTGCTCGTCATGCGCCTTCCGCCCCGTGGACCTCACGCCCTCTTCAGATTTCATAGAACGGTCTTCCTGCGGGGGACTTGAAGCTCGCTTGAGCAAGCTCAAGGTGAGTGCACCCGCCACAATCCCTAGAGTCAACAAACAGAGAGCAAAGAGGATCTGTAGCTTGAGCAGAAGCCCCACGGCAAACATCGAGGCGTAGATACAGACAACACCTGTTGCCCAGGCCATCAAACGCAAGCGCAGCTCTTGGGGGCGGGCAGGACTGAGATCTTTCCAAAAACCAATTGGTCGAACCCGTTTCGCAAACTCGCGTAGCTTCTTTTCTGCGACGGGTGGGGTCAAAAGTGTGACAAGAATTGACGTGAGCGCGGAGGTTCCGGCAATGAAGGAAAGTACATATTCTGTTGGATATGCCTGCGCAAAATTGAGCAGATACGCAGGGAGAGACAAAAGTAGTCCCATGAGCATGCCGCTAATTTCTGTCCACGCGTTCGCTCGCCACCAAATCCATCGAAGTAAATGCGGCACGCCCAGGCCAGACATCATTGCAAAATAGAATTTCCAAACGTCGCCTACCTGATCGATCTGTGCGGCGATGACCAAGGCAAGAAATGTAAGAAGAACCACAGAAACGCGGCTCACGCGCACTAATTCACGCTCTGTAGCTTGAGGTCTCATGAAGCGCCGATAAAGATCACCCGTGAGGTAAGAGGCCCCCCAGTTAATATGAGTGTCGACCGTGCTCATGAACGCAGCGATGAGACTGAGAAGAACAAACCCTAAAACTCCTGGCGGCAAGACCTTCTGCATCAAGAGCGGGTAAGCCATCTCTCGGTCGCCTTTTAACAGAGCTCCAGCTGCGCTGGCTTCATGAAGAGGAAAAGCAATGAGAGCAACGAGGGCCACAATCACCCAGGGCCAGGTTCTGAGAACAAAGTGAGCAAAGCAGAACCACAATGCCCCGCGCTCAGCGGCTTCTTCATCCCGCGCACTGCAAACTCGTTGGGAGAGATAGCCTGAGCCATCCACTTGGGAGTTCGCCCACCAAAGTACACCTAGGCCAGCTGCAAATGCTCCAAAACTCATCATGGCCCCTTCGCCCATGCGCGGCCAAAAGGCAGTGAGTTCTTGCGCGCTGGGGGCGCCTGTGCCTTCGGGGTAAAGCTCGTCCAAACGAGTCCACATGGACTGAAGACCACCCACGTGATCTACCGCATACCAGGCAAAAACAACCGCCGCGACCATGGCGATCACAAATTGTAACAGGTCAGTGACCACCACCCCTCGCAGACCCCCCACTGAGCTGTAGAGCATGACAACCAGGACGAGGAGCAAGACAGTCAGGGTGTTGTCGATGGTCTGGTACATCAAGAAATTGGGCCAACCCTCTTGAAGAGTGAGGTAGAGAGAAGGGCCCACAATTGCTTGCCAGTGTACGAAGGGACGGGTGATCTTAGCCATGGCGGCAAAGACCCAACCCAGCACGATGCAATTGACAAAGAGACTGCTAAAAAGTGCCTTGAATCCCCGCAATGCCGTGGCCGCCCGACCGTCATAGCGTAGCTCTGCCAATTCGGCGTCAGTGATCACTTCGCTTCTTTGCCAATTGCGCGCAAACACAACTCCCAGCAAAACCAAGCCCACCGCCGTAGACCACCAAAACCAATTGCCGCTAATACCGTGCTGGGCGACAAACCCGGTGACCACCAAGGGAGTGTCCGAGGCGAAGGTTGTGGCCACCATGGAGGTACCGAGCCACCACCATGGCAGAGACCTACCGGCCAAAAAATAGCTCTTGAGACCTTCTCCAGCTGCTCCCCTGACATAGAAACCGACAGCTAAGCCGACAAGTAGGTAGACACCAATGAGAGCGACATCAAAAGTCGTGAGCATACCTTACCCGTACTACAAATGACCTGATCACTACAGCGAGACTCTCAGCGTATCATCAAGTACGCTCGCTCTATGGACGCCCAACACAGTCAAAACATTCAAGAAATTCTTCAATTTTGGTTTGGGGAGCTTGGTGAAAGCGCGACAGCAATCGATTCTTCCAAAGCATCCGTTTGGTTTGCCGGAGGAAACGAATTCGACTCATTACTCCGCGATAAGTACGGTTCATTAGTAGAAGCTGCTCTACGTGGTGAGTTGAGCGAATGGGAGAAAGAGCCTCGCTCTCGTCTTGCTCTTATTTTATTGCTCGATCAATTTGCGCGCAATATCTACCGGGGCCAAGCTCAGGCATTTGCGGGCGATGAGCGGGCCCTCAAGCTTTGTGTTGATGGTATCCAGGACAAGAGCGATAAAAGTTTGCGTT
>Ga0256845_1001997_pt1 | contig 15436 bp, 16 predicted proteins | sample RiftiametaG_FD_189101 | JGI IMG/M metagenome (GOLD analysis project Ga0256845, IMG submission 189101) | Tube worm associated microbial communities from hydrothermal vent at the East Pacific Rise, Pacific Ocean - Riftia | ecosystem: Host-associated > Annelida > Integument > Unclassified ...
CAGCGAGCCGAGGATGAACAGGGTTATGTTGAGGGTCATAGACCAAAACAACGAATGCACCAGCGGGTCATACCCCGTGAGGCCAAAAAGCGCATTGGGCGTAAGGTAGCCCAGCCCGAAGGGGCCGCTTTCAATGGCGGATTGCGACAGAATAAAGCTGCCCTCAAAGCTCGGCAAGAACAGCGTGTAAGCCCAAAGGGTGAAGCCCGCGAGCAGGCCCAAAAGCGCCCCCGTGCGGTTGGCCCCACGCCAAAACAAGCCGCCAAGCAGCGACGGAATAATTTGCGCCATGCCCGCAAAAGCGATCAACCCAATGGAGGCCAGCGCACCCGAGCCGCCGGTGAGCCGGAAATAGAGGTATCCGAGCAGCAATATGCCCGCAATGGAGAGGCGGCGCGAGCGCAACAGGATGGTGCGCACATCGCCCGAGGTTTCGGTGCGCTGCGGAGCAAAGCGCAGCCAGAGCGGCATAATGATATGGTTCGAAACCATGGTGGAGAGCGCAATCGCCGCGATAATCACCATCGAAGTCGCCGAGGAAAACCCGCCGAGGAAAGCAAAAAGCGCCAAGTTTTCTTGGCCTTGGGAGAGCGGCAGCGACAGCACATAAAGATCAGGGTTAGCGCCTGCGGGCATCAGCGCATTGCCCGCAATGGCAATGGGCAGCACAAAAAGGCTCATCAAAAGCAGGTAGCCGGGGAAGGCCCAAGACGCAGTGGCGAGGTGCTTTTCCTCAGCATTTTCCACCACAATCACCTGAAACATGCGCGGCAGGGTGATGATGGCCATAGCCGAAAGCATGGTCAGGCTCACCCAGCGTGCCGAGAAAATACTATCGCCCCGCAGCATATCCGGCGGGGCTTTGGCGAAAATATCCGCAGGGCCATCGGCAATACCCCAAACCACAAAAATACCCACCGAAAGCAGCGCCACCAGCTTGACCACCGCCTCAATGGCAATAGCGGTCACCACCCCGTGGTGGCGCTCGTTGGCATCCACATTACGGGTGCCAAAAAGAATGGTAAAAGCCGCAAGGCCAAGCGCAACCCAGAAGGCCGTAAGCTCGGCATTTCCCCCGCCTTCAAACACCGAAAAGCTCAGCGTTATGGATTGCAGTTGGAGCGCAATATATGGCGTGGAGCCGATCACGGCGAGCAGCGTCACCAGCACCGCCAGCGTGGTGCTTTTACCATACCGCGAGGAGATCAGGTCAGCAATCGAGGTGATCCGCTGGGCGCGGCCAATGCGCAGGAGCTTGCGCAAAAGCCACCACCAACCGATGAAAACCAGCGTCGGGCCGAGGTAGATGGTGACAAATTCAAACCCATTGCGCGCGGCAGAGCCAACCGCGCCATAAAACGTCCAGCCTGTGCAGTAAACCGAGATTGAGAGCGTGTAGATGAACGGCGAGCGCAGCCAGCCAATGCGGCCTGCTTGGGCACGGCGCTCAGCCCAAAAGGCAATGGTAAACAGCAGCACCGCATAGCCAAGGCTGGCGGCAATAAGGGTGTTGAGCGAAAGCACGGCCTAGCCCTTATCCAACCGCCGCGCCATGGCGCGGGCCAGCAGCACCAGCCCCAGCCACACCCCGAAGATATAGACAAATATCAGCGGCAGGCCAAAAAGCGTAGTTGCCCCAGTAAACACCGTAATCAGTGGCGAAACCAGCAGGAAGGCCCCGAATATCGGCAGCAAAAGCGCGCTGTCCCGCAGCTTGCGCTTGCGGGCGGCCCCCGAGGCAAGGTCAGGGTTGTTCATGCCAGCAACCGCAGCACGGTGGCCACGATTTCCTTGTTGGAAAACGGTTTGGTCATGAAGCTGTCAACGCCGATCTCCTCGGCGGTGCTCCGGTCGCGCGCTTGGCCCTTGGCGGTGAGCACCATCACCTTAGGCCCCGCGCTTTGGCGTAACTCGCGCAAAATGTCAAAGCCACTGCGGTTGGGCAGCATCACATCAAGGATCACCAGATCAGCGCGGGTGGCGGTAACACTATCCATCGCCAGCGCCCCGTCCGACTGCACGGCCACGATCAGCCCTTCCCGCTCCAGCAAAAAGCGCAGGGACTCAACGATATTTGGTTCGTCTTCAACGATTAATACACGCTTGGCCAAGCACCCCTCCCCCTTACTGCGGCAAGACTAGCCCACGCGGTGAAATTTACGCAAGGGGTTTGTTGAAACGGCGCGTGTGTGGTGCGGTAGATTTATCGAATTATCACCTTACCTTAAGGAGTATCTCTTCTATTAAACTAGTTTAGTAGAGTAGGTATTATTCGAGTATTATTCATATATATCAGTATGTTCTATAAGGTTTTCACCTATCAAAAATTCACACATTTTCCACAGCAAAGCCCCGTTGCCACAGGGGTTGTCCTGTGGTTATGGTAAAGCCAGATGCCAAAACACCCCACACTTCCGAGCTAGGAGCCAAAAATTCCAAACCAATCTCCCATGTTTCATGGCTTCAAAACCACGCGGATCAAAACCGCAGGCACTGAAATTCACCTGCGCACAGGCGGCGCTGGCCCGCCGCTACTCTTGCTCCACGGCTACCCGCAAACCCACGTAATCTGGCACAAAATCGCGCCCGAACTGGCCAAGCATTTCACGCTGATACTGCCCGATTTGCGCGGCTACGGCGATAGCGGCACGCCCGAGAGCGACGCCACCCACACCCCCTATGCCAAGCGCGCCATGGCGCAGGATATGGTCGAAGTTATGGCCGCGCTCGGCTTTGCGCGCTTCAAGCTCGTGGGCCATGATCGCGGCGCACGGGTGGCCCATCGGCTGGCGCAAGACCACCCCAAACGGGTGGAAAAACTGGCCGTACTCGATATCGCCCCCACGCTCCACATGTATGAAACCACCGATATGCGCTTCGCAAGCGCCTACTACCATTGGTTTTTCCTGATCCAACCCAAGGGCTACCCCGAGAAGCTCATCGGTGATGACCCCGCCTTCTACCTGCGCACCAAGCTTGGCGCATGGGGCCGCACTGGCAATGCCATCACCCCCGAGGCCCACGCCGAATACCTGCGCTGCTTTCAAAAGCCCGAGGTCATCCACGCCACCTGCGAAGACTACCGCGCCTCGGCGGGAATAGACCTTGTGCATGACCGCGCCAACACCGGCAAACTGCCCATGCCGCTGCTGGCGCTTTGGGGCGCGGCTGGTTTCGTGGGCAGCGCCTACGATGTGCTTGCCACTTGGCAGGCGGTGGCGCAGGATGTGCGCGGACACGCCGTGCCGGGCGGGCATTTTCTGCCGGAGGAAGCACCAGCAGAAACGCTGGCCGCCCTGCTGGATTTTTTATAACCGAGAGGAACACCGATGTTTGCCGTGATTTTGAAAGAAGATGGATATTCAGGGCAGGCAACAGGCCCCCGTATTGAGAACGCGGCAGACTGGCTGGAAGCGGCGGAGCTACCCAAGCCCGAGGCGGGCAAAGGGCAGGTGGTGATCAAGCTCAAAGCGGCGTCGGTTAACCCCTCGGACCTGCACTTCATCAAAGGCGAATACGGCCAGCCGCGCGTGAAGGGCGCGGCGGCAGGGTTTGAGGGCTGCGGCGAGGTGGTCGAGGCCGGCGCAGGGGCCGAGGGCCTGCTCGGCAAAAGGGTGGCTTTCGTGGCGGCGGCAGCTGGCGCTTGGGCCGAATATGTGCTCTGCGAAGCGATGAACTGCATCCCGCTGCGAGACGATATTTCAGACGCCGACGGCGCGGCGCAAATCGTAAACCCCCTCACCGCCATGGCGATGGTCGATATCGCAGCACAGGCCAAAGCCGCGCTGGTGATCTCCGCCGCCGCCAGCCAGCTCGGCAAGCTGATGATAGGGCTGGCCAACGATTTGGGGCTAGAGACCGTCGCGCTGGTCCGCCGCGCCGATGCTGTGGACGCGCTGAAAGCGCTGGGCGCGACTGAGGTGCTCGACATCACCACCCCCGCCTTTGCCACTGATTTCGCCAAAGCCAGCCGCGCCCTCAAGCCGCGCATTTTCCTTGATGCGGTGGCGGACCAAACCTCCGAACAGGTGTTTGCCAATATGCCCAACGGCGCGCGCTGGGTGATTTATGGCAACTTGGCAGGCACCCCGCCAACCCTCACCCAGCTTGGGCAGCTCATTTTTATGGACAAACAAATCGAAGGCTTCTGGCTCACCAAATGGATGCGCACCACCCCGCCCGCTGACCAAATGCGCGTGGTTGGCGAGGTGCAAGCCCGCTTCGCCGATGGCCGTTGGCGCACCGATATTTCATCCCGCATCAAGCTGCGGGATGTGGTGGCCGAGCTGGCAGAGGCCACCCGCAAGACCGATGGCAAAGTGCTGATCGAGGCCTGATATGAACAAGTTGATTGAAAGCCGAGACGCCTTCACCCGCCAGCACCCCGAGCGGCGGGTCAGCGTAAACGGGCGAGAATGGGGGGCCATTCGGCTAGGCACGGCTGGCCCCAAGCTTGTCCTGCTCCCCGGCACGATCGGGCGGGCAGAAATCTTCTGGCAGCAAATCGAGGCGCTGCATGGGCGGGCGCAGATATTGGCGTTGTCCTACCCCGCCAGCGGCGGGCTGGAAGACTGGGCGGCGGATATAGCGGCGCTTATGGCCGAGGAAAACATGCAGGGCGCGGCGGTGCTCGGCTCCTCAATGGGGGGCTATCTGGCGCAATATCTTGCCGCCACAGAGCCTGAACTTTTCGGCGGCCTGATCGCGGCCAACACGCTCGCCTCCGTCAAGGGCGTTAGCCAAGCCATGCCCTATGCGCTTGATCTAGAGGCCACGCCCATCGCCGACCTGCGCCAAGGTTTTACGGGCGGCTTGGCCCAATGGGCCACGCCCCACCCCAACGCCGCTCTCGGTGCACTGCTAATCGGCGAGGTGGAAAGCCGCATTCCCACAGGCGAGCTTGTGGCCCGCCTTAAGCTGCTGAAATATGCCCCAGAGCTGCCTGCGCCTGCGCTGCCACAAAGCCAAACCTTTATCATCGACGCAGGCGATGAACACCTGATCACCGCCGAGATGCGCGCCCAGCTTCGCGAGGCCCTCCCCGCCAAAGCCTTTCCCTTTGCCACCGGCACGCACTTCCCCTACGTGACCCGTCCCGCGGAATACACCGCCATTCTAGAACAGGTTCTGGGCCTATGATTGTCGCCAGCGCCAAAGATGTCCGCCGCTGCCTGCCCATGGATAAGGCGATTGGACTGGTCGCGGAGGCTATGATCGCGGTGTCCGAGGACAAAGCCAACCTCCCGCTGCGCACCGCGATGGATATTGACGGGGTTAATAAGCTCGGGATCATGCCCGGCGTGCTGGGCGGGGTTTACGGCGTGAAGCTCATCAGCCTGTTTCCGGGCAATCCGGCCAAGGGGTTGTCCTCCCATATCGGCGCGATGGTGTTGTTTAACCTCGAAACCGGCGCGCCAACAGCGATGGTTGATGCCGACGCCCTCACCGCCATTCGCACCGCTGCCGCCAGTGCCGTGGCCACGCGGGCGCTGGCGCGGGAAGGGGCGGAAACGCTAGCGATCATCGGCACGGGTGAGCAAGCGCTGGCGCATATCGAGGCGATCTGCGCGGTGCGGGATATTCGCAACATTCGCATTGCAGGGCGAACCGCTGAACGGGCCGAAACCTTCGTTGCCAAGGCACGCAAGGCCTTTCCGTCGCTAGCGCACACGGCCTGCAAGAACGCCAAACAGGCCGTGCGCGGCTCAGATATCATCTGTACCGTAACCTCCTCTAGCACCCCCGTGCTGAAGGGCGCGTGGGTGCCTGCGGGCGCGCATATCAATGCCGTCGGGGCCTCGGTGCCCAGCATGCAGGAGATCGACGAAGCGGCGCTGCTCACGGCACGGCTGTTTACCGATTACCGCCCTTCAGCCCTCACCCAAGCCCGCGAAATTATCGAGGCTGGCCCCAAGGCAGAGATTCTCGGCGAAATCGGCGAAGTGCTGGCGGGCAAGGTAGAGGGGCGGCAGACGGCAGCGGATATCACGCTTTACCGCTCACTCGGGATCGCCGCACAAGACCTGATTTGCGCGGATTTCGTGCGCCAGCAACTGGGGTGATGGCTGGAAATGACTGCGGCACATCGCCCTAACAATTTTCAGAAAACGTAATCAATAGCTTTACTATAAGTATATGATAATACGCCTATATCCGGCATTCTTAAGTGTCTACTATCCTAGGACAATAGACACCATAATGAACTGAAATCATAGCGGCACTCAGGCGCGTGCTCATCCCACACTCACCGATACAACTTTAGCGTATACGGCGGCAGCCGCGCAGGCTAAGCTCCCCGCATGAGCCACGCATCCTCCCTCTGGAAAAACCGCAATTTCCGGCTTTTGTTCACCGCCACAGCCATCAGCAACCTTGGGGATGGGGTGGCGATGGTCGCCTACCCGTGGCTGGCCACCCTGATCTCGAAAGACCCGCTCGACATCGCCTTTGTCGCCTTCGCCTCGCGCCTGCCGTGGTTTTTGCTAGCCCTGCCCGCAGGCGTGATCACCGACCGCGTAGCCCATAAAAAGCTCATGGTCGGGGCCGATGTGTTTCGGGCATTACTGACGCTGTGCGTGGTAGGGCTGGTGGTTTTCACCCCCTCAAGCGGGGCCATCCTGCTGCTGGCCGCCGCCGCTTTTGCCCTCGGGGCCGCCGAGGTGCTGCGGGATAACACCGCCCAAACCATCCTGCCGCAATTGGTGAACAGCGATGACCTCCCCAAAGCCAACGGCACCCTGTGGAGCGCCGAGCAAATCATCGGTGAGTTCGTCGGGCCACCTTTGGCGGGCTTCCTCATCGCCCTCGCCCTGCCCCTGCCCTTTGCGCTTGATGCGCTGAGCTTCGCGCTGGCCGCGTGGCTTGTTTGGCGCTTACGGCCCCGCCCCACGCCTGCCACGCCGCACGCCCCCGCGCTTGAGGCAATGAAAGAGGGTATGCGCTGGGTGTGGCGGCACAAGCTGATCTTCCGGCTGGCAATGGTGACGGGGTTTCTGAATTTTGCGTGGGCGATGGCGCTGACTATTCTGGTCTTGTTTTCGCAAGATTTATTAGGCGTTGAGGCGCTGGGCTATGGGCTTATTCTATCCTTTGGTGCGGTTGGGGGCGGGCTAGGCGGGCTGCTGGCCCCGCCCATTATCAAGCGGATAGGGGAAAGCTGGGCCCTGCGGATTGCGGTGATTCTAACGGGCGGGCAAATGGTGATAACGGGTCTGGCGACCCATGCCGCATGGCTGGGTTTCGCGCTATTTCTCGGCTCCTTTGGCAGCTTGCTTTGGAATGTGGTTGCCGTGCCTTTGCGCCAGCGCGCCTCTCCCCCCGAACTGCTGGGCCGCGTAAATTCGGTCTATCGCTTCATCTCATGGGGCATCATCCCGCTCGGCGCGCTTTCGGCGGGGCTTATGGTGAAGGGGTTTAACCAGTTCACCAGCTACGAAACCGCCCTGCGCGCCCCCTATTTTGTGCTCGCAAGCCTGTTCCTCCTCGCGGTTATCTATGTCTTCAAAGCCCTCAAACCCCCATCTTCTGCCTTGGCAGGCCCGCCCAAATAAGGCATATGGAAAGCGACGCCACAAAAAGGACCGCTCCAATGCATAATGTGACGCCCCTACCCGCGTATCTGGTCACCCGCTATCGGGACTGGAAAACAGGGCTATTTCTGGAAAAGCAAGCCAAGCACGCGCAACTGGCGGCTGAGGGGCAGCACCCCAAAGTGATGGTGATTTCATGCTGCGATAGCCGCGTACACGTGACCTCGATTTTCGGGGCCGAAACCGGTGAGTTTTTCATTCACCGCAACGTCGCCAACCTCGTGCCGCCCTTTGCTGACGATAACGCCCATCACGGCACCTCCGCCGCCATCGAGTTCGCGGTCACGGCGCTCAAAGTCGAGCATTTGGTGGTCCTCGGCCATTCCCAATGCGGCGGCGTGCGCCATTGCCACGATAGCTGCCACGGAGATCTCCCCCCCCGCCGCGAGGGCTTTCTTGACCGCTGGATGGACATCCTGCGCCCCGGCTATGAGCGGGTAAAACACATCGAGGATGACGCCGAGCGCATTCAGGCGCTGGAGCACACCTCGGTGGTGATCGCCATCGAAAACCTGCTAGAATTCCCCTTTGTGCAAGCGGCCGTGGCCTCTGGCCAGCTCAGCCTACACGGGCTCTGGCACTGTATCAGCGATGGTGACCTGATGTATTATGACAGCGCCTTGGGCCGCTTCGCGTCGGTGGACTAAATGGCGGATATTCGGCTATACATAAGCGGCCCGCTCGCCGCCGAGCGGGTTTTGCCGCTGGATAATGTGCAAAGCAATTACCTGTTTGGCGTCATGCGCCGCAAACTCGGCGATACCCTGCGGGTGTTTGACGGGGAAAGCGGCGAGTGGCTGGCCGAGGTCGCCAAGGCCAATAAACGCAACGGGCTTTTGGTCTGCAAACAGCCCGTTGGCCCACAGCTCTCCCCGCCCGACCTCTGGCTGCTTTTTGCCCCCGTCAAAAAAGCCCGCACCGCGTTTATCGTAGAAAAAGCGGTAGAGATGGGGGTGCGGGCGGTGCATCCCGTGATCACCGATTACACCAACGAGCGGATGAACGTTGGCCGCATGCAGGCCCACGCCGTGGAAGCCGCCGAGCAATGCGGTGCCACCTTCGTGCCGGAGGTCGCCGAGCCTGTGAAGCTCGCCGATATGCTGGCCGGCTGGCCCAAATCCCGCAAGCTCATGTTCTGCGACGAGGGCCGTAGCGCCCTGCCCGTGGCCAAGGCCTTGGCCGGCGAGCCCACGGGCCCATGGGCGATCATCATCGGCCCCGAAGGCGGCTTTTCCCCCGAGGAAGTCACCGCCCTGCGCGGGCTAGAGGCCGTAACAAGCGTCACCCTAGGCCCCCGAATTTTGCGCGCCGACACCGCCGCTGTCGCCGCTCTCACCGCATGGCAAATGGTCTTAGGAGATTGGCGATGATCCGCGAAGCCGTAAAGGGTGACGAGGCGCTGATCGAGGCCTATCTCGCCCAGCATTTCGCCACCGCGATGTTCATGCGCGGCAACCTGCGGGATTTTGGCATCGGCAACACCGAGGCCCCCTACGGGATGCGGTTTTTCATCCGCGAAACGGCTGAAATCACCGGCATCGGCGGAGTTGGCAATGGCGGCGCTGTGATGCTTCAGACATCCCGCGACCCTGCCGAGATGGTCGCCCATATGCGCGCCGCCCTGCCTGCGGGGTTCAAGCCCACCATCACCACCGGCGCGCCGGAGATGGTGGCGGCGATTATCAAAGGCTTCGGCATGGTCGATGCGCCCACGCAAATGAACGACACAGCACCGCTGTTCCTGCTGCCCAAAGCAGCACATATCCCGCAGGATATGGCGGGCTTCACCCTGCGCCCCTCCACCATGGAAGACCTGCCCCTATTGGCCGCGTGGAACCATGCTTACAGTCTTGAGGTGCACGGCTGTGCGGACAATGAGGAGAGCCGCGCCGAAACCCGCGCCGCCGCCGAGTACACCATTTCCCGAGGCCAGCAGCGACTTTTGCTGCACAAGGGCGAGGTGGTGGCGCAAACCAGCTTCACCGCCGCCATGCAGGACGAGGTGCAGGTTGGCGGTGTCTACACCCCGTCCGCCCTGCGCGGCCAAGGCTTCGCCCGCCGCGCGGTGGCTGCCCACTTGGCCGAAGCCTTTGACATGGGCGCAAAAAACGCCATCCTGTTTTCCGCCTCGGACTCCGCCTCCAAAGCCTACCGCGCCATCGGGTTCAAACAAATCGGCCATTACCAGATTGTACGATTCGGAGGCCATACATGAGTGTTTTTAGAGAAGACGCGGTTAAGGGCGTTAAGCGCTGGCTAGAGCCGCTATTTTTGGCGCTCAGCCTGCCGCTGGCCGCCTATTGGCTGTGGCTTGGCGTTACCCGCCCAAGCTATTTTTACCTCGGAACGGGGGCCATTCTGGCGCTCATCGCAGGCTCTCTCCTCTACCTCGCCCTCATTCGCTTGCGGCTGCGCAGTGGCGGTGAGGCCACGGGAATCGTCGAGGTCCGCGAGCGCAATATCGTTTACTTTTCGCCCCATCTGGGCGGCGATGTGAGCCTTGAGGGGCTAAGCAAAATCGTGATCTCCCCAAGCAAATCTGGCAGCTATAACTGGGTGCTATATGCCCCCGAGCAGCGCCCGCTAATCATCCCCTTCGCCGCCCAAGGGGCTGATCGCCTGCTGCACGCCTTTTCCGCCCTGCCCGGCCTAAGCCTTGAACGGCTAAATAAAGCGCTGAAGGCGGACCGCAATGTGATGCATATCGTATGGCAGCGCCCACAATGATTTGTGATGTATTCAATTTGTGGCTTGCATGGACAAGCTGTCGCACCTAACTCTTGAGAAACGAGAAAAAAGGGGAAGTGAATGTCCATTCCACAAAGCGGCGGCGGGCCGATTGAGCACCATGACCAAATGGCCGAATATATGGCGGCGGGGTGCAAGCCCAAAGAAGACTGGCGCATTGGCACCGAGCACGAAAAATTCGGCTATTGCAAGGATACATTGAAGCCAATTCCCTATGAGGGCGAGCGCTCGATAAAGGCCCTGCTGGAAGGCCTGCGGGACAAGTATAACTGGCAGCCGGTGCTGGAAGCGGGCATCCTGATTGGCCTTGAGAAGGACGGCGCAAATGTATCGCTTGAGCCCGGCGGGCAGCTAGAGCTTTCCGGCGCGCCCTTGGAAAGCATCCACCAGACCTGCGACGAAGTAAACGTGCACCTGCGCGAGGTGAAGGACATTTCAGACAAGCTCGGCATGCGCTTTTTCGGCATGGGGGCCGCGCCGGAATGGACAGAAGACCAAATGCCGATGATGCCCAAGGGCCGCTATAAGCTGATGACTCCGCACATGAAATCTGTGGGCACCCACGGCACCCAGATGATGTATCGCACCACCTGCATTCAGGTGAACCTTGATTTCGGCTCAGAGGCCGACATGGTGCAAAAGCTGCGGGTCGGGCTGGCGCTTCAACCCTTCGCCACTGCCCTTTTCGCCAATTCACCCTTCTTTGAAGGTAAGCTTACGGGCTACCAAAGCTGGCGCGCCCGTATCTGGCAAGACACCGATAAAGCCCGCACCGGCACGCTGCCCTTCGTGTTTGAAAGCGGCTTTGGCTTTGAGGCTTACGTGCAATACGCGCTCGACGTCCCGATGTATTTTGTCTATCGCGACGGCAAATATATCAACGCCCTCGGCATGTCCTTCCGTGATTTCCTCAAGGGTGAGTTGGCGGCTCTCCCCGGCGAAAAGCCAACGCTGAGTGACTGGGCCGACCACCTGACCACCGCCTTCCCCGAGGCCCGCATCAAGCAATACCTTGAAATGCGCGGGGCCGATGGTGGCCCGTGGCGCAAAATCTGCGCCCTCCCTGCCTTCTGGGTTGGCCTGCTTTATGACCAATCCTCGCTCGATGCCGCGTGGGACATCGCCAAAGGCTGGACCGCCGAGCAGCGCGACCAACTGCGGCTCGACGTGGCCAAAGATGGCTTGCAAGCCCGCATTAACGGCATTGAGGTGCTGGATATCGCCAAGGAGCTGGTTTCAATCTCGCATGCGGGCCTCAAGGCGCGGGCCAAGCCCGGCGCGGGCGGGCTTATCCCTGACGAGAGCCACTTCTTGAACGCCCTGCAAGAGATCCTAGGGCGCGGCTACTCCCCCGCCAAAAAGCTGGAGCGGCTTTACCGCTGCGAATGGGGCGGGGATATAAAGCGGGTGTATCAGGAATACAGCTACTAAATGCAGGAGATTTTCGACAGCCTCGGGCTGACGCCTGATTTTGAGACCATCGGCGAGGGCGCGCTGCCCTCGCGTTACGGCGTCACAGATCTGGCCGTTGCCGCTTACGGCGCGGTAGGGCAAGCCATGGCGGGGCTGCTGCAAGCCCAAGGCCATACGCCCCCCACCATCACGGTCAACCGCGCGCTGGCCTCGCGCTGGTACGGCCAATCCATCCATCCCATCGGCTGGGATCTCCCCCCGCTTTGGGATGCCATCGCAGGGCTTTACCGCTGCAAATCCGGCTGGATAAGGCTGCACACCAACCTGCCCCACCACCGCCAAGCCTCACTCGGCGTGCTTAACGCTGCGCCTAAGCGCGAGGCCGTGGCGCAGGCCGCGCTAAGCTGGCGCGCCGAAGAGTTGGAAACCGCAATAGCGCAGGCCGGCGGCGTGGCGGCGATGATGCGCAGCGCGGAGGATTGGGCCGCCCACCCGCAAGGGCAAGCGGTGGTGCAAGAGCCGCTGATACACTGGCTTCCCCCCCGCCAAACCACCCCCAAAAACTGGGCCGCCACACAAGCGCGGCCGCTTAATGGCCTCAAACTCCTAGACCTCACCCGCGTGCTCGCAGGCCCCATCGCCACCCGCACCTTGGCGGGCTTTGGCGCGCAAGTCCTGCGCATAGACCCGCCCGATTGGGAGGAGCCAAACGTCATCCCCGACGTGACCCTCGGCAAACGCTGCGCGCGGCTAGATCTGCGCCAACCCGAAGCCCGCACCCGTTTTGAGGCCCTGCTTGCACAGGCCGATATCCTCATCCACGGTTACCGCAACGGCGCACTAGAGGGGCTGGGCTACGGGCTGGCCGCGCGCCAAGCGCTTAACCCCAACCTCATCGAGGTGTCACTGAACGCCTATGGCTGGAGCGGCCCATGGGCCAATCGGCGCGGCTTTGACAGCCTCGTGCAAATGGCCTGCGGCATTGCCGAAGCTGGCATGCGCTGGGCCAAGGCTGAGGGGCCAACCCCGCTGCCCGTGCAAGCGCTCGACCATGCCACCGGCTACCTGATGGCGGCCGCCGCCCTGCGGCTGCTCACCAAAGCCCTTCAGGGCGAAGCGCAAAACGCGCGGCTCTCCTTGGCGCGCACGGCGGTGATGCTGATGCGAAACCAGCAACTTGCGCGGGGCAGCCTGTCGCTTACGCCCGATAACGCCGACTATAACCCCGCCTTTGAGCTCACCCCTTGGGGCCCTGCTCACCGCCTTAAACCAGCGTTGGTGGTTGGCGGCTGCCCGATGCACTGGGGCACCCCCGCCGCTGCGCTTGGGTCATCTGATGCCCGATGGATATAAAAAACGCGCCAAAAGTGGCGCGTTTTTTTGAGTGTTTTAGGGCCTAAGCCAGCGGGTCTGGGCCAAAATCATTGTCGCCGTCAGTACCTTTGCTCACAAAGAAGTAGAGCAAAATCAGGATGCCAATCAGGGGAACAAGCATAATCCAATACCACCAACCGGAATGATTAGTATCATGCAAGCGCCGCACCATAACCGAGAGGTTTGGCAGGAAGGTTACCAACACAAAAACCAAAATCAGGATGAGCGGCACTATCGGAAGCGCAAGCGACATTCCGGAATTAAAAGAGCCATTTTGCGCGGAAGCCATCATTCCCTCGGTATCGATGCTCATATACATAAAGCCCTGTAGGAGCAAAACAGCGACCCAGATAAACACCGCAAACCACCAAAATTCCGAGCGGGAAGCGCGGCCCTGAAAGGTTGCGTATTTGCCAAAACAGGTTTTAATTGATTCCATAAAAGACATACTTATTCCTTTTTAAGTTGTTAATGCGCGCACTTTACTCAAATTTAAGGATAAATCAACATTTTGTTACAACCGGTTACTTCAACACTTTATAGAGGTGGTGAAAGCTATATAAATGAGAAGAAACCCCATAACGCGATTGGTAATCTCCTATGAAACGCTCCCAAATTAACGAAATCCTGCAAGAAGCAGATGCGTTCATCCGCTCATTCGGCCATATCCTGCCGCCCTTTGCCTATTGGGCCCCAAAAGAGATGCAGGCGCGGCGCGGCGAGATTTCGGCGCTGGTCACCGCCCGCATGGGCTGGGATATTACCGATTATGGCCTCGGGGATTTCAGCAAAACAGGGCTATTCCTGTTCACCACCCGCAATGGGCGGCTGGCGGACCTGAAGGCGGGCGGCGGCATGTGCTATGCTGAAAAGATCATGATCTCGCGGCATGATCAGCTTTCGCCAATGCACCGCCATATCGTGAAGGCCGAAGACATTATTAACCGTGGCGGGGCCACACTGGCGCTAAAAATGTTCGGTTCAAACCCTGATGGCACGCTGGACCACACCGCCGATGTGCCCGTCGCAGTTGACGGCCTCGCCCGCTCCCTGCCCGCCGGCGGCACCCTGCTGCTGCAACCCGGTGAGAGCGTCACGCTGCTGCCTGGCAATTGGCACGCCTTTTGGGGCGAGGGCGGCGATGTGCTGATCGGCGAGGTTTCCACCGTGAATGACGACCTGACGGACAATGTTTTTGCCGACCCTATCGGCCGCTTTGCCACGGTGGAGGAAGACGAAGCCCCGCTGCATTTGCTGGTGTCAGATTATGAGGCGTGGCTGGCTTAACCCGGGCTCAGCCCGCGCAAGCGCTCAGAGCGGCGGCGCAGCAGCTCAAGCGTGGTCAGCAGCACGATCGAAATCGCGACCATCAGCGTGGCCACCGCCAAAATGGTCGGCGAAATTTGCTCACGCATACCGATAAACATTTGCCACGGCAGGGTTTTTTGGCCAGCGGAGCCAACAAACAGCACCACCACAACCTCGTCAAACGAAGTGATGAAAGCAAACAGCCCGCCCGAGATAACGCCGGGCAAAATCAGCGGCATCTGGATTTTGAAGAAGGTGCGCACGGGGCCAGCGCCCATATTGGCCGAGGCCTGCGTGAGGGATTTATCAAAGCCAATAAGCGTGGCGGTAACGGTAATAATCACAAACGGAATGCCGAGCACCGCGTGGGCCAGCACCACGCCGATATAGGTGCCTTGCAGCCCAATGCGGGAGTAAAAGAAATACATGCCAGCGGCGGAAATAATCAGCGGTACGATCATTGGCGAGATCAGAACAGCCATAATAGCGCCCTTAAATGGCACATGGCTTTGGCTCAGGCCAATGGCGGCCAGCGTGCCAAAGCTCACCGAAATAATCGTGGCCACGGGGGCGATTTTGAACGAGTTTTTAAGGGCGTTTTGCCAATCGGAATTACTGAAAAAATCAGCGTAATGCTTGGTAGAAAAGCCTTCAGGGTCCAGTGCCAGCATTTTGGGCGTAAACGTAAAGAAATCCTGCGCATTAAACGACAGCGGAATAATGATGATGATCGGGAAGATCAGGAAAAAGAAGATCAGCCCGCAGAGCGTTAGAAAGGTGTAATGCCAAATGCGCTGGCCCGTGGTGGCGTATGGTGGAAGTTTGCTCATAATCTACCCCAGTTTCACATTATCAATGCCGACAATCTTGTCATACAGCCCGTAAAGCACCAAAACCAGCGCCAGCAATATCGCCCCCAGCGCCGCGCCCAAACCCCAGTTTAGCGAGCTGGAAATATGGTAAGCGATGCGGTTGGAGATGAACGTGCCTGAAGTGCCGCCCAC
>Ga0256845_1001998_pt1 | contig 15416 bp, 11 predicted proteins | sample RiftiametaG_FD_189101 | JGI IMG/M metagenome (GOLD analysis project Ga0256845, IMG submission 189101) | Tube worm associated microbial communities from hydrothermal vent at the East Pacific Rise, Pacific Ocean - Riftia | ecosystem: Host-associated > Annelida > Integument > Unclassified ...
GCGGACCGGACCCTCGACCCCACGCGCGTCGAGAGCCAGGCCCATACACCGCAGCCAGGCGTCGCGCATACCCGAGTCGATGGCCACGCCACTGTGACGCCGGCGCAGCCGCGGGTGGCCATGCTGGTCCATGTAGTCCTGGGGCCCGCCGAGCCAACCGACCAAGAACAGACCGAAGCGGTCCCGGCTCTGGCGGCTGACCCGGCCTTCGGCGTCCCGCTTGTGGACCGCGGTCAGCGCGGGCTCGGTGCGCTCCATGGCGTCATAGAACGCCTCGGCGAGCGCCAGCACGGGCTCGCGCCCACCGAGCAGGGCATAGGGGCTGTCGACCGCGTCCACGGGCCCCACTTTGCCCGGTCGAAGCGAGCCCGACAAGCGGGCTCAGCCCCGCTCGAACGCACTCAACCGATCGGCTTGCACACCTCTACGACCTCGGACTGGTTGTCCTCGTGGCACTCGTTGAGCGCGCCCTTGCCCTCACCGTCGTCGTCGACCACGACCCAGACATTTGCCGAGCTCATGGAGACCCCCGTGTCGAGGGTCAGGGTCTCCTTGGCCCCGGCCGGCAGCGCACCCTGGGTCGAGATCGTGCCCAGGTAACCCACCTCTTGCTCGTAGAACGACACCTGGACTCCGGGCCCGACTCCCAGGCAGCCGAGGTTGGCGACATCGACAGTCAAGATCAAGCTCGGACAGGCCTCCCACTCCGCGCGCAGATCGAAGGGCACCAGGTCGGGCGCACAAAAGTCCGAGGCCCCCTGAACGTTGCGTCGGTAGCCGTTGTAGGGCTCGCCCTCGGGCACCAGCCAGGAGCTCTGCTCGACGACCGGGATGCTGCCGTCGATCCCCACGTTGGTGATGTGATAGCTGTGTTGATTCCACACCGGGCGGGTGCTGACCCAGTTGTCGAGCAGGTCGCCCCAGACCTCGATGCCAGCGTCGAGGCCCCAGCCCACGTCGGCGTTATTCGAGAACACCAGCTCGGCCTTGAAGTCGCCGTCGACGTCGGCGACGACCGGGTACTCGGTGCGGGTGCGCGAGGTGTTGGGGTCGCGGAACAGGACCTCGTCGTCGTCCATGATCCCGTCGCACTTCGGCCCTACTGGTACGAGCTCGCAGTCCGGCTCGACCCCGGGGTAGATGCGGATGAACTTCTCGTCGTTGTAGATGACCTCGTTCTTCCCGTCGCCATCGAAATCGAATACGGACGAGCCCGTGACCCGGGAGGAGCCGTCCTCGGTCGCCGCTCGCCACTGCTCCTCGAAGCTCACACCGTCGAAGCTGGCGACCACGTAGAAGGTCGCTCCGGCCGTGGCCACGTCCGGCACGCCGTCGGCATCGAAGTCGGCGATATTCGGTGCCCCCCCCCGATCGCTGCTCCCGGGAATGGGGAAGGTGTCGATCAGGGCGCCCTCTTGTCCATCCAGCGCGTAAATGTTGCCGCCGCGCACGAGGATGACCTCGGCGTTCCCGTCCTCGTCGAAGTCGGCCACGCCGCAGCGACCATCACCGACCGGCGCTTCCCAATACACGGAGCCGCTGAAGTCCCCCCCCGCGACCGTGCCGGTGGTTTTGTAGGCCGTGTTGCCACCGATGATCTCGGGGCGGAAGTCGTTGTCCAGATCGGCCACACACGAGATCGGGCCCTGGGACTCATGGCCGATCCCCATATTTCCCTCCCACAGCAACACCCCCTCGTTGGAGAACACCGCGGCCCCGAACACGATCTCGGGCGGGCCCTGCCCGTCCATGTTGGCGATCGACACCGAGCCGCTGTTGTCGTTCCCTGAGTAGGAATCGGAGATCCAAAGTGGCGTGCCATCGCTGTCGATGGCGATCAGCCTGTTGTCCGGGCCCGCGACGACGACCTCTGGAAAGCCGTCTCCGTCGAGATCACCGACGGCCGGGTTGGCCGTGGCATCGCTCTCGTAGTCGGGGTCGGTCACCGACCACAGCTGCTCCCCGGTCGCGCCGTTGATGGCTCGGAGTACGCCCTCATCCTTGTACACCCCGGCCTTGTAGGTGTTGAAGATGATCTCGGGCACGCAGTCTCGGTCGAGGTCCGCGACGACCGGAATCGAGGACACATGCACGTTGTCCACCGCGTCGGCGGGACTCACGTGCGTCCACGACACGGTGCAGACATCGTCGATGCAATCCTCGCCGGTCTGACATTGGGCCTCGTCGTCACAGGCGACCTGCTTGCGCATGCCCCAGGTGAACTCGGGGTGGGGCGAGAAATCGCCGTCCGGCGGCTTGTAGGTGCAGGTCGAATCGGCCTCGCTGGGCACACACATCTCGAGGTCCGGGTCACAGACGTAGCCCTCATCGCACTCAGACGGGTTCTCCTGGGTGGCGCAGGCGGCCTGGCTGCAGGGTCCAGCGGGCTCGACGCAGGCCCCGAGATAGCAGACCTCGGCGTCGCCGCAGCACAGCGACTCGGACCCACAGGCCGGCTCACCGCCACAGTCGGCCGCGCAGGCCCCCTCGAAGCAGACCTCCCCGAGCGCACAACAATCCGATCCACACTCGACCTGCTCGTCCTCACAGACCGATCCGGTATCGCCCTCGTCGAGGCTGTCGGTCGCTTCGGATCCGGAGGTCTCTGTTCCACCCAAGGTCGTGCTGACACCCTCGTCAGCACCGATTTCATCGGCGTTTCCGCCCCCGTCATCCGTGCAGCCCACGGCTGCGAGCGCGAGCCCAGCGACCAGACAGTTCAGGTTCAGGTTCAGGTTCCAATTCCAACGATTCACGGCGGTTGCCATCGACCGAGCATCACACGAGGCTGGATCCGACGGAAGCTGTCTCGACGACCGACACGGCTCCTCCAGGTGGATCACCCACCCCGAACCCAGACCCGAAGAACAGATTGTTTCGCCTCACCACCTCGCTCGGGATCATTCGCCGGAAGCCGAGAACGACGAATCAAAGCCCTATCAAAGCGGCCGCGAGTTCCCAAGCAGAAGCGGTGAAAGGGCAGGGCCGAGCGAGACGTCGTGAGCTATCCCAGAGGGCACTTTTTCCCGAATTCGAAGACCGGCATCGAGCCCTGATTTTCAGATACGAGGGCTCACCAAAAGGTCTCCTTCGTAGCGAGGCTCGACACCGATCGCGGTCTTTACTTGTCCTTTAGGCTCTCGATGATCTCGACGGCCCGCTTTTTGATTTCCGGGTCCTTGTGGTTTTTGTAGCGCTTGGCCAGAGCCTTGGTGGTCGCGTCGCGGCGCTGGTAGTAGATCGCGAACAACGCCAGGCTCCGGTTGCTCGACTCGATGTCCGGGTCGTCGACGACCTTTTGCAAGAAGCTGTAGTTGCGCTCGCACTGGGCCTCGACTCCGGCCGTCTTCTCGCCCATGAACGAGAAGCAGACGTCCCGGTAGACCATGTAGTCGTCGCGGTCGAACTTGTCGGCTTCGAGCCGGGCCTCCCCGACCTCGAGGAGCTTGTCCACGTACTCGCCCCCGCAGCGGATCGCAGCCCACCCGGCCTGGGTGCGAATCTGGCCGTTGTCGTCGTTGTTGAAGCCCTGGGTCCAGGGGCACACGGCCGCCTTCTCGTCCTCGGTGACGTCGTAGGTCTCCCGCAGCGCGCCCAGGGCCGCGGCGGTGAGCGTGGGGTCGCCTTCGGCGGCGACCTCCCTGAGCTTGGGCAGGGCCATGAGTCGGCCGTAGCGCATGGCGTGGCGGTAGATGGAGGCGGAGGCGGAGGGGTCCGAGTGGGCCGCCCCGACCTCGAACAAACGATCGATCACGGCCTTGTCCTGGGTCGCCCCAGCGGCCATGGCGACCGTCGGCCCAGCCCGGTTGGCGGTGTATTTCTCGGCCTTGGCGAAGCCGGTCATGAGCGCGTCGGCGGTCGCCTTCGAGACCGCAGGTGTGTCTCCCAAGGTCCGCACCTGGTCCATCATCAAGCTGGCCGCGACGAAGGCCTCGACTGGGTCCTCGCCCTGGAACACGATCGCCAGCGAGTCGAGGGCGGCCGTGTCGGCCTTGATGACCTCCCGCAGTTTTTTGTACTGCTCGGCGTCGCACTCGTTCAGCGACCCGCGGCTGGCGTCGACTGTGCAACCTTTGACGACCCCAGTGATCCCACCTGCGATGACCGGGTCGGCGACCGGCGCGGGTACGGCCGGCGCAGGATCGCCCGCAGCGGGCGTCGCAGTCCCAGGCTCGACCTCGGCGTTGTCCCCGGCCGGAGTCTCGGTGTCGGCCGCCTTTTTGTTGCCGGCGCTGTCGCCCGGTTCACCGCCGTCTCCCGGTTCACCACCGTCGCAGGCGATGAGCGCGAACGCGGCGAGTGCAGGGAGGAGAAGCTTGCGCTTGATTGGAGTCATCGTCGCGGTAGTGCGACTGGGCCCAGAAATGATCCCGACCGGATCCCGACCGGCCTCAACCGGTCCGCCGTGGGCCCAAGCGTGCGACCAGCGCGTCGAGCTCGGCCACCGTGCTCGCCCCGATCTCCGGGCTCGTAGCCAGATCCTCGACCGAGGTCTTGAGCGCCGCCCGAGCTCGGGACAGGCGGCTGCGCACCGTGTGCGGCGAGACCTCCAAGATCTCCGCCAGCTCGCTGCCGGTGAGCCCCTCCCAGTAGTAGAGCTCGAGCGCGACCTGCAGGTCGATCGACAGGGTCCGCAGGGCTCTCAAGAGCATGCGCTGCTCCTCCGAACGGGCGATCATCGAGCCCATCGAGACACCCAGGGCGACCACCGAAGACCCGAGCGGATCAAAATCCTTGGCCCGGCCCCGGAAGTGGGCGAACAAGAGGTGCCGGGCGATGCTGAACAGGTAGGTGCGGAAGCTGGACCGGCCCTCGAAGCGGTCCCGCCCCTCCACCGAGGCCAGGAAAGTGTCTTGAACCAGGTCCTCGATGTCGCCGTCGATCTTGTTCTTGAAGAAGCGCGAGACCGACGCGAGGTGGCGATCGAAGAGCGCGCCACCTGCGATCCTGTCGCCCTCGCGCCAGGCCTCGAGGAGCTCGAAGTCGGAGGGGAGCGACACCGGAACATGGTAACATCGACCCCTGCTGGAGAGGGCCGCCATGCGCTGCGCCACGCCGTGAACGAGACCCCGATCAGCACGCCAGGTCTGCGCCCAGACGCGCCCCTCGAGGACCTCGAAGACGCGCGCTTGCGGGCCTCGATCGGCGCCCGGTTGTTCGGCCGTAGTGAGCGCGTGACCGTCGATCGCTTCGAGATCGAGGGTCGCCTGGGCTCGGGAGGCATGGGCATCGTCTATGAAGCGTGGGACCCGCGACTGCGCCGCCGCGTCGCCCTCAAAGTCGTACGCCCGGACCGCAGCGCCCCTGCCCTGCACCGTCGACTGCTTCGTGAAGCCCGGGCGGCGGCGCGCCTGAACCACCCCAACGTGGTGACCATCTACGAGGTGGGTGAAGCGAGCGATGTGGGCGAGGCAGGGTCCAGCGAATCCGGCGAATCCGGCGACCTCGGGCCGCTGGTGTGGATCGCCATGGAGTTCATCGAGGGGCTCACGCTTCGGCGTTGGGTCGAGGCCGCGCCGAGGACCGACGCGGAGCTGGTCGCCCTGTTCCTCGGCGCCGGTCGGGGCCTGGCCGCAGCCCATCGGGAGGGCTTGGTGCACCGGGACTTCAAACCCGAGAACGTGCTCGTCGAGGACCGACCCGACGGCAGCGCTCACGCGCGCGTGGTCGATTTTGGGCTCGCTGTGCCGGCCCAAGCCGGCGCTCTGGAGTCGAACCCCACCGACCCCAACGGCCGAGCGCTCCCCGGAACACAGCCCGAGCACAGGCCCACATCCACCGAGACGCCGAACACACCGCGGCCGGCCTACGACGACGAACACACGGCGCTCGGGCGGGCCTCGGGCACGCCCGCATACATGGCGCCAGAACAGACCATCGGCGAGCCGGTCGACGCCCAGGCCGATCAGTTCGCGTTTTGTGTGGCCCTGTACGAGAGCTTCGAGGGCCACCGGCCGTTCGCGGGTCGCTCCCTGCTCGAGATCTGGGCGGAGATCGAAGCGGGACGACTCAGGCCCGCATGCCGGGTCCCCAGGTGGCTCAGGCCCGCGATCAGGCGCGGCTTGGCGAGGGATCCGAGCGCCCGCTTCGACCACATGGACACGCTCTTGGCGGTCCTCGAGAGCGGGCTCGCCCGACGCCGACGCGGGGCATGGATCGGCGCAGGGGTCTTCGCCGTGGCCGGGGTGTTGACGGCCCTCGGCCTCGGCCTCTCCCGACCCGGTGAAGACCCCTGTGCGGACGCCGATCAGGCCGCGGATCCGCTGTGGAGTGCGGACGCTCAGGCCCAGTCCCGGGCGTGGTTCGAAGCCGAGCGATCGAGCTTCCGCGACCAGTCTGCGCGCGCCTTTGCGACCAACGTGGAGGGCTGGGTCGGGCGCTGGCGCGGCGCCCGAATCGAGACCTGCAAAGCGGCGCGGGTCGAGGGCCGCCAGTCTGCCGAGCTCCGCGACCTCCGGGACGCCTGCCTCGACCGCCAACTCCGGCGTGTCCACGCCCTGATCCGCGAGACCGTGGCCACACAGGGGTCGCCCGAGCGCGTCGCCCGGGCCGTCGGAGCCAGCTCAGAGCTGCCCAGCCTCGAAGATTGTGCAAACACGGACTCCCTGCTCCACGAGGTCCCGATCGCGGGTGGACCCGAGGCCCGGGCTGCAGCCCGCGACCTCGACCTCGACCTCGCCGACTTCGAGGGGGCGTTCCCGACCACCGATCCAAAGCTCTCCATGGCCCGCGCCCGGACCCTCTCGGCCCGCGCGGCCGAGCTCGCGCCCCCACACCCGCCCACGAGCGCCCGCGCCCTCTTGGCTGGAGCCCGCGCGGCGCTCGTCCTCGGTCAGCGAGAGCGGGCCCTGAAGAGTTTTGGCGCCGCCTTCCGCGAGGCTGTTCGCGGCCGCTCCGAGCGGGTCGCAGCCGAGGCCGCGCTCATGGCTGCGTTCGCCCAGATCCAGCACCACGACGACACCGTCGACGCAGCCCGGTGGTTGGGCGACGCCGACGCCTTCATCGACGCGCTCGGCGAACAGCCCCAGCTGCGCGCGACCTGGCTCGATCACTCGGGGATCTTGGCCGTGGTCGAGAGCCGCTACGACGACGCCGAGGACTTCCACCGACGCGCGCTCGCCCTTCGCGAGGCGCTCCCGGGTCAGGCGGTCGCGGTCGCCAACTCCCGGATCAACCTCGCGGTCGCCCTGACCAAGAAGGGGCAGACCGAGGCGGCCCTCGCCGAGTTCGAACTCGCCCGAACAATTTATGCCGAACAGCTCGGCCCCCAGCACCCCGCGGTCGCCAACTTGCTGACGAATATCGGCGCGGTCCAGCTCGAGGCCGGCAACACGGATCAGGCAGTGATCCTCACCGAGGAGGCCCTGGCCATCAAGACGAGCGTATTCGGGGCTCAGGACCACCGCCTGGCCTCGACCCTCATCAACCTCGCCAACGCCCGATGGGCCCTCGACGACCGAGAGGGGGCGGTCGAGGTCCTGGGCCGGGCGATCGCCGTGCGCGAGCGGGCCCTGGGCCCCACCCACCCACGCCTCGCCCTGCCCCTGTCCAACCTCGGCGCGAGCTACCTGGAGATGGGCAGACCGGCGCTCGCCCTGGTTCAGTACGAACGCGCGATCACCATCGCCCAGGGCAGCCACGGGGAGAGCCACGCTGATCTGTTGTTCTCCCGGCAGGGCCGCGCGGAGGCCCTCGTCGCCCTCGACCGTCCTGTCGAGGCGCGGGCGGCCTATGTGCAGCTCGTCGCCCAGGCCGAACAGGTCGAGCTCCAGCCCGGCGTCCACGCCCTGCTCCTGCGGGACGCCGCGCTCTCGGCCCTCGGCGGTGACCCGGGCGAGCGCGCGCGCTCCAGGATCTGGGCCGAGCGAGCCTCGACCCTGTGCGCGAGCCGTGCGGATCTGTGTGACGCCGATCCCCTCGACCTGTGGACGGCCCAGGCCGAGACCACCCAGCCCTAGCCCTGGTCCCCGCCGCGCCCGGCACCGCCACCCGGGCGGGCCCTACCCCCCTGTCTGATAGGCTCCGCCCATGAGCAAATCAGACAGCGGCGACCCCATCCGCCTGACCGCCTTCGCCAGCGGCGGAGGTTGAGCCGCCAAGCTCCGGCTCGGTGACCTGGTCGAGGTCCTGGATGGGTTGCCCCCTCCCACAGCTGGGGGCGCGAGTGTGATCGTCGGGGTCGAGACCTCCGACGACGCGGCAGTCGTTCGGCTGCCCGTCGCCCCTGGCATGGAGGGAAGCGCCCCCCAGTTGGTCCTGACCACCGACACGATCGCGCCGATCGTCGACGAGCCCGAGGCCTTCGGAGCGATCGCCGCAGCGAACGCCATGTCCGATGTCTGGGCCATGGGCGGCCGGCCCCTGTGGGCCCTCAATCTGGTGTTCTTCCCGGACCGGGAGCTCCCCCTCGAGATCCTCCGTCGGGTCATGCGGGGGGCCACCGAGACCTGCGCCCAGGCTGGAGTAGCGATCGTCGGCGGCCACACGGTCCGCAACGACGACTTCAAGTTTGGGCTCGCCGTGACCGGGACCCTGGACGGTCCCCGACCGTGGGCCAACACCCGGGCGACCCCCGGTCAGGTCCTCGTGCTCAGCAAGGCGCTCGGCACCGGCGTGCTCGGGACCGCCATCAAGTGCGGCCAGGCCAGCCCCGAGCAGATCGCGGCCGCGACCCGGTCCATGACCCGCCTCAACATGGAGGCCGCCGAGCTCGCCCACGGCTGTGGGGCCACGGCCTGCACCGACGTCACCGGCTTCGGCCTCTTGGGCCACCTGCGCAACCTCTTGCGGGGCAGTCGGCTGCGGGCCCGGATCGATCTCGGCCAGCTCCCGCTCTTGCCCGGCGCCCTCGACCACCTCCGGGCGGGGCGCTGGCCCGGCGGGAGCCAGTCCAACCTCGACTATGTCGAGCCCAGCCTGATCCGCCGCTACGCCAGCGACGACATCGGGGCGAGCGAGCGCACCATGCTGGCGGCCGACGCCCAGACCAGCGGCGGCCTGCTGGTCGCCCTCGAACCCGACGCCGCCGAGCGCCTGCTCCAGGGTCTGCTCCAGAGCGGACACCAAGCCGCGATCATCGGTACCCTCGAGGCCTCGACCCCGAGCACCCTGGGCCAGATCGAGCTGCTCAGCTCCGGCGCACGACCTCGTTGAAGTAGGTCAAGGTCGCGTGGGCGATGGACTCGACGATCTCGCCCTGTCCGCCGTCGTTCAAGAGCATGGCGCCCTCCTGCGCGTGGTCCAGGAAACCGACCTCGTGGAGCACGGCGGGCATGCGCGCGCCCTTGAGCACGTCGAAGGCCGCCTGGCGTACCCCCCGGTCCGGGCGTCCGGGGAAGCGACGGGCCTGCTCGCGCTGGATCGCCCGGGCATAGTGTGCCGCCTGCTTGCGGTCCTGGGTCAGGCCCAGCTCCCGGAGCATGACCGAGACCTCGTCGTCTTCGCGGCGTGTGGGCCGGGCGAAGCCCTCGTCGTTCTCGCGCTGGGCGGTCAGCGCAGCCTCTGTGCTCGAGGCCTCGAGGTCGAGCAGGAAGGTCTCGAAACCGACCTGGTCGGCGTGCGGGGAGGCGTTGCAGTGCAGGCTCAGGAACAGGTCGGCCTCGGCCGCGTTCGCAAACCCGATCCGCTGGGACAGGCGCAGGGTCTCGTCGCCGTCCCGGGTCAGGAGGATCTCGGCGTGGGGCATCAAGGTGTGAACCCGCGTGGCCAGACGCTGAGCCAGCACCAAGGTCAGCTGCTTCTCATCGACTGAGCCGTCGTGAGCGCGACACCCGTAGTTCTCACCGCCGTGGCCTGGATCGATGACCAGTCGAAAGCCCCGGGCGGTGACCGGCTTGGGGGCGGCCCGGGCCACAGACGGGACCGAGAGCGCGGCGCCCACAGCCAGGGAGGCGGTGGCCAACCCACCCAGGAAGCCTCGGCGATCCATGCGATCCGAAGGGTCGATGCGGTCCATGGCCTACATGTAGGCACAACTCGCCGGAGACACAAAAAAGTCGCGCTCTACATCCTGCTACACTCGGCCGCCTGGCCAGCATTCTGGCCACGAGCCCACGGTGAGCGCCCCTCCCGGACATCGGCGGACCCCCCGCCAAACACAGCCTGCTCCGCACCAGCGCTCCCCCTGGGGCCTCGCTGCGACCGCGCTGTGCGCTGGCATGCTTCAGATCATCGCCAGCGTGGTGCTGGGCATGGCCAGGATCGATGAGTTCGCCGAGGCGGCGGCCGAACCGGCCCGCCTCTACCTGCTGGTCGCGGCCCTGCTCACCGTGGGTGTGTTCTCGGTGTGGCTGGCCCGGGAGCGGGTCGCCGTGGCCTTGGGCCTGGTCGTCGCGTGGCCCTTGGGGCTGTGGCTCGGCCTGCGTGGCAAGATCAGCATGCTCGGCCTCGCCTTTCACGGTGAGTTTTTCCTTCACCACTTCTCGGCCCTGACCTGCCTGGTGCTGGCGATCTCGGTCCCGGCCAGCTGGGCTCGCGACCCGCGCCTGGGCAAGCTCCGCGCCCTGCCCCTGATGTTCGCGGTGCCCGGGGCCACCCTGCTCGCGGCCGCACACCTGGCCCCGCTCGACTTTGGACCCGAGTGGACGAGCGAGCGCTGGGTAGCGACCGCAGGAGCGGGGCTCCTGCTCCTGACCTGGCCCCTGGCCACGGCCTTGTTTTGGACCGAGATGGCTCCAAAGCTCCGCCGACCGATCGCCCTGATCTTGCTCTTGCCTGTGGTCTTGCGCCTGGCCTTCGCCGGCGTCGATGGACTCTCGGGGGCGCTCATCCTGCCCGCACGTGTGCCCTGGCTGGGTGCGGGCATCGTCGTCGCGGCCCTCGCCACCCTGCTGCTCCTGCGCCCGCGCCTGGACCGGCTGCTCACCGGCGTCATCGGGCTGATCTGCCTCGTCGGCAGCATGTTCTTCTATTACTTCTACGAGCACGGCTTCGGCGAGTTCGAGGACGGTCTGGGCGGACTCCTGCAGTCCATGTTCGGGTTTCAGGTCCCCTACCCGCCCTACGCCGACGACCTGCGCTCGGCGGCCCTGATGATGGGCCTCTTCTTCATGTCCGTGACCGTCTACTCGGCCCTGGTCTCGAGTGAAGATCGGGTCAGGGGCACCTCCCTGGGCCTGATGGTGGTCGCCGGGCTCGGGCTCTCGAGCCCCCACCTCGCGCTCATGTTGGGCGTGGGTGCCATGTTGTTCGTGGAGACCCTGCTCCCGGGCGCCCCTTTCCGCGACCTCGCCCCGCCTTGGTTCGAGGCTGGCCGGTCGGGCGTCGGCACGGCCGGAGCCCCGCCCCCTGCTCGAACGTCGACCTCCCCCGACGATGACCAATTGCTGGTCCGCGCCAGCTTCGAGGCGCTCGCGGCTCGCCTCGACATCGAGGCGCCGACCGAGGTCGAGACCGACGTCGGCTACACCGTGGCGATCCGCGATGAGCTCGATGGCGCGAGCTTCGACCTCCGCGCCCGACTCGAACTCAGCGGCGCCCGACTCGAGCTCATCGTCGGGCTGCGCGGACGGGGCGACACCACCTTCGAGCTCGTCCCCGAAGCCGGCGACCGGGGTCAGCGCCCCGCTCACCTGTTGGCGCGATCGCACCGGGTGGTGGGTGAACTCCGGGCCCTCGAGGCCTTCGGTGACGCGCCTCTCGACGCGCTGACCAGCTTCCCCACGGCCTACCTGCGGGCCTGGGAGGGCGGCATCCAGATCGAGCTCGGCCGCGACCTGAGCAAGCTCGACGTCGACACCCTCGAGGCCCTACTGCGCGCCCTGGTCCGAGCGCGCTGAGTCTCGACCTCGGTGGCGCCGTCCCGGGTGCTCCTCGACATCGACCTCGATCCGCAGGATCTGGCCCGGAGACAGGGTGGGCAGACTCCGGTACTCCATCGAGTTCAGGTCGAGGATCCAGTGCAGGTCCTCGCTGGAGAACGGGGCATCCCCCCCGAAGCCGCGCTCGATCCCAATCTGGATCTCGCGCCGGCCGCCCGGGTGATGGCGAATCTCGAACACCGCCCCCTCTCCCTGCATGGCCTCTGCGTGCAGGTGACGAGTCAGCTCCGCCCGGGCCTCGTCCACCGAGGCCCGGCTCAGACCCACACGAAAGGCGCGGTGCGCCAGCCTGCGACCCCAGATCGTCTCGACGTCGGCCTCGAGCGCCCGCTCGACGAACTCGGCGTCGTCGAGGAAGTCGGGGAAAGCCGCCCGCAGCTGCGGCTCCAGCTCGCCCAGCGCCGACTTCTGATCCCAAAACCGCACCATCATGAAGGTCTCGACCTCTGCGTCGGGGCCCACGACATGACGGACGATCACCTCGACCTCGCTCGCACCGCTGCGGGCCTGGATGAAGCTGGCGAGCTCCTGGACCTGGCCACGGTCGCCGGACAAGCCCCGAAGCTCGAGGCTGATCCCGATCGGGACCTCGTAGGCCGTGGGCAGGGCGCAGGCCGCCGCGAGCACCACCAACACCGAGCCCAACACGAGCGCGACCCGGTGAGCAGCAAACACGGCGAGAAGGTCGAACAGCCATCCCCCACTGCGGACGCCTTGTGACTCCGACTCCGACTCCGACTCCGACTCCGACTCCGACTCCGACTCCGACTCCGACTCCGACTCCGGGATTCCTCGACCACCGCCGGCGTGCTGCCGCGCCCAAACCTGGACCGCCTCCGCCTCCCCGGCGTCGTCCAGACCCGGGGGCGCGACCCGAGGGGCATGCAGCGCCCGAAGCTGGGTCTCGAGCTCAGAGCGCATGAGAGACCTCGCGCGCCGGGTCATCGGATTCAGCCGAGCGGGCGCGCAGATCGACGAGCGCCCGAGAGAGGCGCTTGCGGACCGCCGCCTCGCTGATGTCGAGGAGCTCGGCGATCTCTCGGTGGCGCAGGCCGTCGCCGTAGCGCAGCGACAGGAGCCGCCGGACCTCCGGCTTGCAGTCGGCGACCAAGGTCTGAAGCTGCGCACTGCGCTCGTCGGCGATCAGATGCTCGAGGGCCCCGGCCGCCTCGACCAGCCCGTCGGCGGCGGCCTCGAGGGCCACGGGGTGCCTGCGGCCTCGGTAGTGATCGATGACCGCGTTACGTGCGATCCGCAGGACCCAGGCCTGGACGCTCCCCCGCCTCGGATCGAAACGCTCGAGATGCTCGACCACGCGGCGAAAAACCTCGGCCACGAGCTCCTCGGCATCGGCCAGCGAATCGACCCGGCGGGCGACAAAGCGGGCGACCAAGGGGTGCAGCTCCCGGTAGAGGCGCGTAAACGCCCGGCTGTCTCCGGCCAGCGAGCGCCGGAGCGTGCGGGCGAGGGGGTCGCGTCGTGGCAACAGCGCCATGTCCGGAACTCTACGCGAGCCCGCCGATTGTGTGACCGATGCCGATGGGCCCGGCTGCGGCCGGCTGCGGCCCTCAGGACGCCGATCGGCCCACCGCTAGCGGAACACCTCGAGCATCGACGCAAACCACCCTGGGCGGCCTGCGAGCAGCTCGAGCTCACCGTCGTCGAGGTACACACCCCCACAGGAGAAGCACTTGTCGACTTTGACGCCGCGGAACTCGACCTCGTGCAGCTCCGCACCACACTTGCCACAGCGCATCCAGTGCAGCTCCTTTTGCGCGATCCGCTCTTCATCGGCGAGTTCGGCCTGCTTTTTCTTTACGGCCTCCCGCTTCTTCTCGAGCTCGCGGCGGAGGAAGTACTCGTCTTCGTTTTCACTGGCGTTCGACATGGGGTCTCCGAGTCTATCTTGTGAGTGATGCGGGAGGTCGCGGGCTCAGTCGCCCGTGTCCGAGGAGGCCGCTGGAGCCTCGGGCTCGGGTGCCGGCTTCGGATCTGGATCCTCGGGCTTCGGGGGGTCGGCCTTGCTCAGGTAAGCGTCGGCCGCGGCGTTCCCCGGGTCAACCTCGAGCAGGCGCGTATAGAGTTTTTTCGCGCGGGTCTCGGCCCCGGTCTTCGCGGCCACCTTGGCGGCACCTGCTAGCGCGGCTCGGTGATTCGGGACCTGCTTCAAAGCCCGGTCGAAGAACTGCCCCGCGCGGGCGTTGCTGCCCTGCGCGGCGTAGCCCGTGCCGAGGCACACGAGCACATCGAGGTTCTTGGGCTTGATGTCGAAGGCCTTGAGCAGCGTCTGGACACCCGCGGATCCCTCCCCCGACTCGACCTGGCCGCAGCCCTTTTCGAGCAGGTTGTCGAAGCGAGAACCGCCCGAACCACCGGAACCCGAACCGCCCGAGTCTGAACCACCGGAACCTGGGCCGCCGGAGCCGTTCACTGGCTCGCCCTCCCCACTCAGCGGGACCGGCGGTGCCTTGGCGACCCCCTCCCCCTCCGAGCTGGGCGCCGCCGAGAGGACCCTGCCCACGATGTGGTCGCTCGAGTCCGCCGACAGCTGTCCACCGAGGGTGTGTGCGGCCTCGGTCTGCCCCGAGCGCAACAGCGCCAGGACCAGGACGGCGTCTGCGAGTCCCGAGCGCGTGGACAGGGCCTGGAGCTCGGCGGTCAGGCCATCGGGGACCGGAGCCTCCAAGTTGCGCCACAGGGGCGCAGCACGAACGACGAGGCCGAGCTCGCTCGCGTCCTCGGGGACCATGGGCGTGACCTCGGCGAGGTCGCGGCCTGCCGCCAGTCGGGCCACAGCACGAACCCGAGCCAGGCGCTGAGTATCGGCCGCCCCCTCGATCGAGCCCGCGATCCGCTCGCCCGCCTGTTGGTCGGCGGCCGCCCGAGCCGAGAGGCTCGCGCGCTGGTCCACATCGATGGCCGCCGCGATCGCGTAGGCCAGGGAGCGGCTCGCCAGCAGCTCGGCCTGCGCCATCTTCAAGGCCGCGCCCGCGCGACCCTCGGCTCCAGCGTCGATCGCCCGCTGGAGTCCGACTTCGGCCTTCGCCATACCCGCGATGCTCAGGCCGTCGATGGCCTCGAGCGCCGCTTCGACCTCGGGGCTGGGGCTCTGCTCCGAGCTGCGTCCCTCTCCACCCACCTTCGCCTCGGTCTCGGGTTGCTCGGAGCTCGAACCACCCAGACCGAGCAGGCGCGCGCGGATACTGGGAACCCCGAACATGATCGCTACGGCCGCCGCGACACCCAAAAATGCGATCAGACCGGGGCCGATCTTTCGTTTTTGGGGGCTCGCCTCGAAACCGTCGAGTGGCTCGCCAGCGTCGTCCGACGTCGACTCGTCTCGATGTTCGGGCGCGGCCCGTTTCGCTGCCGATTTGGGTGCGGCCGGTTTGGACGCTGCCGACTTCGGCGCTGCCGGTTTGGGTGCTGCCGGTTTGGGTGCTGCCGGTTTGGACGCTGCCGACTTCGGCGCTGCCGGTTTGGGTGCTGCCGACTTCGGCGCTGCCGGTTTGGGCGCTGCCGGTTTGGGCGCTGCCGGTTTGGGCGCTGCCGGTTTGGGCGCTGCCGGTTTGGGCGCTGCCGGTTTGGCCGCTGCCG
>Ga0256845_1001999_pt1 | contig 15410 bp, 16 predicted proteins | sample RiftiametaG_FD_189101 | JGI IMG/M metagenome (GOLD analysis project Ga0256845, IMG submission 189101) | Tube worm associated microbial communities from hydrothermal vent at the East Pacific Rise, Pacific Ocean - Riftia | ecosystem: Host-associated > Annelida > Integument > Unclassified ...
ATCAATCGATAATAAAACAGAAGAAATTAAGAGCGTTTCTATTTTTTCAGAACTTCCTACTATAAATGAAAATTCTAAAATAATTAGCACCAATATTGTTAAAAATGACACGACTCCTCCCATTGTATTTATAAACACAATTAAGGTAAACGGAGTAGATACCACAACATTAACGTACTATGAATTAAACCACAATGAAAACGCTTTAGAAATAAATATAAGTGGTGTTTTTAGTGGCAAATCGGAATTGCAATACAAGTATATTTTAGAAGGAAAAGACGAGAACTGGAACTATACCACTAATACAAGCCTTTATTATACAGCTCTCAAACCTGGAAGCTACACTTTTAAGGTTCTTGCTATGAGCGACAATGGTATTTGGAGTAACACACCTGCAGTAATTACATTTAATATTATCCCTCCCTTTTATAAAAGTTTCTGGTTTGTTTTTTCAATTATTTTCTTACTAATTGCTATAATTTTTGTGATAATTTTTGTGGTAACAAAAAAATCACAACAGCGAAAAGCATTCTTTGAAGAAGAAAAAAGAAAGGCCTTAATTTCTGAGTTACATGCTTTACGATCACAAATGAACCCTCACTTCATTTTTAACACATTAAGTTCTATCCAAAGCTTTATTACCAAAAATGACAGTAAAGATGCGGTCCATTATTTGTCTAAGTTTTCTAAGCTAATGCGTGCAACTTTAGAAAACACAAAAAAACAACGAATTCCGATTAAAGATGAAATTGAATCCTTACAACTTTATATGGATTTAGAAAAACTAAGGCTAAATAATAAGTTCGATTATCAAATTAATATTGATAAAACCATTGATGAACAATTTGACGAAATTCCACCAATGTTAATTCAACCTTATATTGAAAATGCTATCTGGCACGGAATATCTCACAAAAGTGGTAATGGAATTATAAAAATATCATTTAGTCTAGAAGATGAAAATAGCTTAAAATGCGTAGTAGAAGATGATGGTATTGGAAGAAAAAAAGCTGAAGAAATGAAAAAAGGACACCTAAAAAATAAATCGTTAGGAATGACCATTACCAAAGAACGTTTAGAAATTATTAATTCGCTAAAAGACAGTAAACTCAACATTAATATTGTTGATTTAACTGAAAACAATCTTCCTTCAGGAACAAAAATTGAACTATTTATTCCGCTAGATTAAAACGAAACCAATGTATAAAACAATAATTGTAGATGACGAAAAAGGATGTAGAGACTCTTTAGAATACTTATTAAAAGAGTTTCCTAACATTGAAATTATTGCCATAGTTGATTCTATTGCTCTTGCCCAAGAAGCTATAAAAAACTTACAACCTCAATTGGTGTTTTTAGATATAGAAATGCCTGGCGGAACCGGTTTCGAACTACTCGAAAAAATAAACCCTATTAATTTTGATATTATTTTTACTACTGCTTATGATCAATATGCAATTAAAGCAATTAAATATAGTGCTTTAGACTATTTACTTAAACCTGTTGACGCATCCGAGTTAAAAGAAGCTATTAATCGTTTTTCATCAAAAAAACACGATCAAGATTTAATTAACAATCAATTTAAAACGCTACTTAATAATATTGGGGGAGAAACATCACACCAAAAAATAGCTATTCCTGATGGCGAAGGAATATCATTTATAAAAATTACTGACATCACACATTTTAAATCTGATGGCAGCTATACTTATCTGTATTCGCTCAACAACAACAAACCAATTTTAATTTCTAAACCCATTGGCGATTACCAAGAAATGCTAGAGAACGAGCCTTTTATAAGAATTCACCGTTCGCACTTAATTAATATTCAACATGTTGAAAAATACATTAAAGGTGATGGTGGTTATGCTATAATGAGTGATGGAACAAAAATAGAAGTTTCTAGAAGAAAAAAAGCTGACTTTATAGAGGCACTTTCTGCTCTTTAAATATGGTATCACTAATTTTTATGCGTCCCCACATCATGAAGGTTTTGATTTCTCAAGCTCTTTTTTCTTAAATTGTATTTTATAATATAGTCCGATTAAAAATTGAGTTGTTGTAGCATTATAGAAAAGTCCTGTTTGGCCATTATTTTCATTAGTCAAGCCTTTAGTGTATCTAACTTCAATATGTGCGTTTTTGTATACATTGTAGGATAATGCTGATATTAAACTAATATTTCTATTTATAAACATTTCTTTACCATTTCCTTCCGAATTACTTACTGTTCCAACCTGGTCTATTGTGGTAGCTTTATAATAATTTGATACTAGAAAAGATGTTTGATAACCTATGTTTAAATTTAGTTTTTTATATTGGAATTGCATGGTCAGTGGTATAGATATATATTCAATCTTATCTAATTGGCTAGATCGTTGAGCGAAAAGGTCATTTGATAGTTCACTTTTCCCAATGTATAAAGCAGGACCAATACTGAATTGGCCAAAGGAGTTAAGTGAAATTAATAGTAATATAATAATTAGAAGGATTCTCATGGATGACAATTACGGGTTAATCTTTTACAAAGAACTGTTTATAGATGGTTTTATTTACGGTTAATTTATAAAATACGTTCCTTTTATAAGAATTCACCGTTCGCACTTAATTAATATTCAACATGTTGAAAAATACATTAAAGGTGATGGCGGTTACGCCATAATGAGTGATGGAACGAGAATAGAAGTTTCTAGAAGAAAAAAAGCTGACTTTATAGAGGCGCTTTCTGCTCTTTAAGAAACCTTGGTTACAAGTTATTTATTCCTCCTCTTTTTGTGTAAACAATTTAAAATTAATACTAAAAACCCCTCCGTAAGAAATGGAATTAAAATTTATAGATACATCATTTATAGTATTAAAACCATACCTAAAATAGGGTGTAATTGAAAAAAACAGTTTGTTCCCTAAATGATATTCTATGCCCAAATTTAATTGAGCAGAGGATAAAAATGAAGCAGTAGTTTGACTTAAAATTTTTGAGGTTTTCGTCTTTCCTCCTCCAAAAAGAGTTGTTTCAGAGCTTTTTAGCAAAATTTCATTATTAACTCCTGTAGCTACAGAAAGCCGCACTTTACCTTCTTTTTTTAGATAATAACCTAGCATTAATGGAATATTAATAAACGATAATTTGAGTTTACTTTCAGAAGGAATAGCTGGATCTAAAGAGGGGTCGTCTATTGCTACAAGTCTAAAATCATAAATTAATTGATATCCTTTTTTACTATATGAAGCACCGCTTTGCAAAAATAGTTGCTCATTAAAATTATACTGAACATTTAACCCATAACTGTAAGATGCTGTTGTTTTATATTGATGATTATAAAATATCTGAGGAGAATTAAAATCAATGGTATAATAATCCAATGAACTATTTATGCCTAAGGAGAACTTATTCTGTTGCCCATTTACAAATAAAGTGACAAGGGAAAGTGCTAAGAATAGTTGTAATTTTTTCATGCTTACTAGTTTTGTTTTTAAATCTTATTTAGTTACTCTTCATAAAGACCAACACCTTTTATTACCATTTAATAATGTTGAATCGTAGCACCAAATATGTAATTGAAATAAAATAGTCAGGATCTGATTGTATAGTCCTCCCAAACATAGTTTTAAATCCATAGTGAATTATTTTACCTCCAATCACCAAATCAACAGTTTCCCATTTACCAAGAATTTGTTTTTCAGATTTATCTATGTCTATTTTTCTACAACCGTAAGAAAAGCTAATTATTAGCAACAATATTATTCTACTTTTTCTCATTGCTTTACCGCCACATGTTTGCACTTACAAAAAAAGTAGGGTTGTAGTTCGGGTATGTAATATTTAATGTTTGTTTGCCGAAAATACATGATTATGGTATCATTTATTAATTTGTTTTCTCGAACAAGAGTAGTAGGATCATCAGATTGACCAGATAAATTCCAGCTTTTATTGTTTTTATCCACTATCGAATCAAAAATGCCTATTTCTAAGTAATCTTTATCAATAATTTTTATAAATTCATATTTAACATCAAATGTATCAGCAAAGTTTAGTAATATAACAGAGTCTACACTATTTCCATAAATATTGTTACCAGAAAAATAATGAACAATATTCATATCATAGATGAAATTACTAAGCGTATCATACACTTTATATTCACCTATAAAACGTTCATATTGTTCTGGGGTAGGGGGGGGAGGTGTGTAAGAAGGTATAATTTCTTTTTTGCTACAACTAAAAACAATAACTAGTAACAATAGAGATATGATGGTATTTTTTTTCATCTGCTTTATAAAACTACTTATTTTTTAATGACCCCTTTCTGTTGATAAGGTTACGCCACTCTTTTCCCTTCTACAACACTTTACTTTGACAAGCTCAGTGTGACAAATAAAAAATAATTCGCAATAACGATTGTTTATTCTTTTATAAATGTTTTTGTAAATACATTATTATTAGTCGTTAATTTAATAAAATACGTACCTGTTGCATAAGGGCTTACATCTATGGTGTTAATTGTACTGTTTACTTTTTTGGTAAACAATAAAATTCCCTGTACCGTATAAATTTCAATCACTCCATTTTGCATTATTTTATTATTGCTTAAGCTAATGTTAATTTTATCTTTAGTAGGGTTGGGAGAGATTAATAATTGATTTGCTGAACTTTTGTTCTCATCAATATTAGCAGTCTTATTTTCTGTTACTCCATTTCTAATTAAATCTTCTTGTTCAAGCAATGTTAGTTCCGAAAAATTAGGAATACTATCAATAACCCCTTGCCTAGCTGAACCTCTAAGTAAAGTAATAAACCCGGCATAACTTTGTGTATTGCCACATCCTTTTAATTTTAACACATAAAAGTAAGTGCCTTCTGGGGCAGGAAGTCCCGTAGGGAAGCCAAAAACGCTATAGTTTGATAGTCCGTCCCAAAAAATATCGGATTGAGGACTTGGAAAACATGGACCAACAGGACACGAAACACTTGGTGATGTAAAAGGACAACAATATGATGGGGTTCCTTCATCTAGCTTATATATAGTACTTCCTGATGGGGTCTTAATTACTAATTCGAACTCTTGGGCACTAAAAGCACAAAAAGGATGTTGTAAATCCAATACTGTCCATACATCAAAATAACCATCTCCATTAGGTGTAAAAAAATTGGGGATGGCCTCATGTGTAAATCCACTCCAATCCTCGCAACAGATTTCGCAATCTGCAGTACAAGTGGTGGGGTTAATTAGTGCAGTAAAACCCGGTCCTGCTGTAAATCCAGTGACCATTTCTATTATTTGAGGCGCTTCAAAAGTAACGGTTGCTGTGCCTGTTTCTACAGTACCGTTGGGTTGACTATTATCTATATTATTACCTGCCACTATTTTACGCCCCGCACCAGTATAACCCGGTAAGGGTTTATTGTTAGGATGCCTGTCTTGATAATAAATATCTAAGGGGCAATATTGGCAGACTACGTTTATGGTAACGGTATATGTTTTACTTAAAGCACCACAAGCATGCTCATCTGTTACCGTTACATTAAAAGTATGTACACCAACATCTGCATTGGTTGGCCCAATAAGAGGGGTGAAGGGGTTGGCCGCTGGCCAATTAAACAAGCCGCCCATATGAAATGAAGTATTTAGATTAAAAGTTGCAATACTAGGTAATGAACTTGTCAAAGACATTACAACCTTTTCATTCGCAGCATCAAAAGAAGCAAGTGTAAAACTAAAAGGAGCTGTATTGGCTTGTACATAATAGGTAAAATTACCTGTATTATTTATGCCATTGGTTGTTGGTTCAACATTGGTATTAGGGTGAACAACAATATTAATGTTTTGGGTAGCCGCACAACCTGCTAATGTAGTAACGGTTACGCTATAACTTGTTGTTGCAGTATTGGCGGTGGAGCTAATGGTTTTTAACCCCACTCCACTTTGTCCTGTACTCCACACATACGTCCAACCATTATTTCCTGTTGCGGTAATGTTAAAATTCTCTCCTTCACAAAATGGATTAGCTGCATTTAACGCAAGATTAACCAAGGGGTTTTCTATACAGAAATTTTGAGCGGCATAGTTTATTGCACAGCCTTGATTAACAGCCAGCTTAAGGGTATAGCATACATCCTCCACTAATGGATAAAAATTGTTTACAGAAAATGTTCCAGAGGGGGTTCCGGTTGCCCATTGTGTTTGTGCTAAAACAGAAGATGACCCTTGCGGATATAATTCCCATCTATAGCAATCTATATTTGTAGAACTACCACCATTTGCTGTTACAGGCGAGCCTGCACAGAAAGCCGTGTTGTTTAAAGTTAATACAGGGGTTGGACTTCCTGTACCAGTACAAGGAGTAACGCTTACATCATCTATATTAAAGTAATTAAGTTCATCGTCACTCTCAGCTTTAAAATTACCAATTGTAATATAATAAGTACCTGTGGTTGGAGGTGTATATTTTCCTATAACCTTTTGCCAACCATAGTTTGTACCCACGTTAGCTTCAATAGTGGGGGTTAGGTGAGTCAAACCAGACTTATAAGTTTGTGGATCATCTGAATAGTTTGTAGTGCCAATTAACGCTCCAAAAATAATTGGCTTAGTCCCTCCACTTCGTTGAACCCAAAACTCAACCATATATTCAACCCCACCTGTTAGCGACATCGCCTGAATAATATATTCCCTATAATAATTTTGATTATTACTAGCGACAACTGAAAGACCTGCCATTGCAATTCCAGAATGAGGAATACAGTTAGGAGCTCCAGTTCCTTTTGTTATGAGATCACAAGAATTTCGGTGTAACCAAGGTGTAGGTAAAGAGCTGAATGTTATGGCACAAGAACCACTACTCACAGAACCATTTTCAAATCCTCCATTACTAATTTGAGCAGTAGTTGTACTCAATAAAATTCCTGAAAGTATTATTAATACTACTATTTTTTTTATGTTTTTCATCTAATTTAAATTTTTAGTGTGTTACTTTTTTAGTTGGCTCACTTCTTCTTTTAAATTATCTAATTCTTTTTTTAATGCAATTATGTAGAGTGTTAGTTCTTCTGTTTTTTCTACAAGTACTCTGTTCATTTCACCTAAGTCAGCTCCGTTTTTTTCAACACTTTTAGCCGTTGGCATATTTGGTAAATGCTTATTCATTTTTATATATGTTTCTAGTTCAGGTAGAGGCATTAAATTATAGTCCTGTTTAAATACATAATCAGGGAAAGGAGTCGTTCTAACCAAAATTTTGGTAGCATATACATTGCCATTACTCATTACTTTAAAAATATCTTTACCGCTTGCCATATCAGTAACTGATAACGGTTTAACATTTTGGCTCATATCTGTAGAGATATTTAACGAGCCATCACTCATTACTTTAAAAACATCATCACCACTTGATAAATCAGAAACAACAAATGATTTTATATTTTGGCTCATATCTGTAGAAATATTTAATGACCCATCGCTCATTACTCTAAAAACATCTTCATTTGTAACGTTATTTACAACAGTAAAAGCTTTAATGAAATTAACAGCTGGAAATAATACTTTTATTCCTCCTGCTCCTACTTCTACTTCTAATGATCCAAAAAGACCTTTACCTATAACATGTAATGGAGCAAGAGGGTTTTCTGTTCCAATACCAACTCTAGTATTGGAACATTGTCCAGCACCTGTGTGTAATATACCATAATCAGGGTTTGGTTTTTGTACCCAAGTAGCAAATATTGTTGGAGGGAGACCTTGACCTGATTCGTCAGCAAGTTGGAGACAAGGCACTTGAGATAGTGCATTAGATAAATCAGCTTGGGTTATATTAGAGACTACACCATCGGGTTGAATGGTTAAAATACGATTCTCTGAAAGGTTAAGGTCTTCTAAACTCCTAAGGTTTAAATCACCAAATAGTTTAGCATCCCCATTCATTCGGGTTAATCCATCAATAACTAATTTATCTTTTATCTTAGTTAAACCATCTACAACTAGTTTGTTTTTAAATTTTACAGCACTATCTACCTTCATTTTCCCGCAAACTTCTAACTTAACGTTTGGGTTTAATGTTCCTATTCCAATATTACCATTGGCAGGTAAAATGTTGTTTTGAGCAAAAGAAATAACAGTTGTTAAGCTTGTAATAATTAATAATGTGATTTTTAATGTTTTCATAAAGCTTTATTTAAAATAGATTTTCGAATGTATAAAGATTTCATATGCTGTCCTAATTTTTAGGACGTTTTGTTTATTATATAGTTTGTTTATAAAAAATAAACTGTATTGAATTTTCGACATTTGTTGATGAAATGATACACATTGGCAAAAAAATAAAAGAAGTGATAGAGGCGAGAGGCCTTGGCGTTAGTCTTTTTGCTAAAAAAATAAACAAATCTCGTTCGGTTGTTTATAATATCTTTGAACGAGAATCCATAGATTCTATTCTTTTATATAAAATAAGTGAAGCATTAGATTTCAACTTCTTTAGTTTATTTGAAATCTCCTCAAAAGAAAATAATATTACAGAATCAACGCCCTTTTATGGTGATGGCTGGAAAATAAAATATTTTGATCTATTAGAAAAATATAACCTTTTACTCGAAAACAAAGTAGAAGCGTATTTTAAACACAAATAGATTTCCTAGTTTAAGAAAACCGCTTTTTAAATACCGCATTTAAAAAAATAGTAGCTATTACAATGATTGTTCCCATATAAAAACCAAAAAACATAGTTTCGCTTTCTGGCCAAATAATTAATGCCAAAATAATGGAATAAATGGGTTCTAAATTAACAGAAATAGTTACCGTATAAGGTGATATTTTTTTCATAACCTCAACAGAAACAATAAAGGCAAAAGCTGTACAAAGTGTTCCTAAAATAATCAACCATTTTATATCTTCAAAAGGTATTACCAAGCTAGATAAACCTCCTCTTCCAGAAACCAATAGATAAACGGAAACAACAGTAAAAGCGCCTAATAATTCATAAAACGAAATCAACTTTGCATTTGTCTTTTTTATTAATTTCCCATTTAAAACAGTAAACCAAGAGGCTAAAGCTGCTGAAACAACAGACAATATCATTCCTGTTAAATATTTGAATTCAAAGCTGAAAATAAAATACAAGCCAGTAATAATTAACACTCCAAAAATGATTTCGTAAGGTTTTATTTTCCGTTTAAAATAAAGCGGCTCCAATAATGCCGTAAATAATGTACTGCTTGAGAAACAAACCAACGCTATCGAAACATTTGATTGTTTTATTGCTTCAAAAAAAGTAACCCAATGCACAGCGATAACCACTCCAACAAGCAATATTTTTATCAATTCTTTTTTAGTAATTTTTAATGAAAACTTAGTAAAAGCGAAATACGCTAACACACTTATTAACGCTATTCCTACTCTATACCAAACCAATAAATACGAATCTATCGTAATTAACTTCCCTAAGACACCTGTTAATCCGAAAATAAGGACAGTTAGATGAAGCCAAATATGATATTTATAGTTGATAACATAAGTGGGCAAATGTAAATCAAAAACCCATGTGTAAATCAAAAAATATTCATTCAAAATCGCATTCCTAAAAAATGTATATTTGAATAATGAAAAATTTATTTCCAATCGTAATTCTTCTTCTATTAACAACACTTACTTCTTGTGATAAAAACAAGACCTATTATGATCAATTTAATAACAACAAACCTTTTACTTCTCGTATTTTAGATTTAAACAAAACCATCGATGAAATTAGAGATACAGAAAAAGGTAAACTAATAAAAGAAGATATTGGTCTATTAAAATTTGTTTACGAAATAGGTAAAAGTGATACCTATATTGTTTCTTATTTGTTTGATGAAAAAGGCTGTTACGAAATTGGAATTGATGGTTATTTTGAGTTTGAAAAAGATGCTGAAGATGTTGTAACAGGAATTCAAACAGAAATGAATAGCTCTAAATACGGAAAAGGAACAGACGATAATAATTTAAACAGGTGGAAAAATGAAGATAAATCAATCTCTATTGAATTAGATTATAAAGACACTTCTCGTGGGTTATTCTTAGCAACTATTTTTGCTAACGCATAAATAATATTACGCTGACTCTCCAGAAGAGTCTTCTTTACGTTCCTCTTCAATTTCAGTAACACCCCCCGAAATAATAAACTTCATAATATCAGAAGAAGAACCGTTTACTGGAGTTACATTCTTTTTCGGAACTACAATTAAGTTCCCTGTAACAGCATAAGAAAAAGGGATATAAACACCTATTTTATCCGCTGAAATACCCAAATGTGTTAGATCTTTTTGAGTTATAAACCCAAAACGTTCTACATCTCCTTCCATTTTAACTAAAACAGGCTCTGTAAACCTCTTCTTCTTACCAACAAAAGCAGAAAGCAAGTCTTTTATCGAGGTGTATATAATTTTAATCAGCGGAACACGGTCTAAAATTTTATCAAAATTGAAAATGCTTTTTGATAAAATTGTACCCCCTAAAAACCCTACGGCTGTAACTACCACCAAAATTATTAATAATCCAAGCCCAGGTATTTTTACTGGTATTATTCCATCAACCAAAATAACCGCTTCAATTACAACATAAATGGTTGCCGATATTGGAACCAAATACAGTAGTCCTTGTAAAAAATATCCTAAAAGTTTTTTCATATTACAAAATCTTCAAGTTCTTTTTGTAGTTTCTTGGTTAACGAAGATACTATCAAATCATAAGAATTATCAATCCATTCAACTATTAATTTATCAGAAACATCCTCTTGTGTATAGACGCTGTTCCATAATGCCTTATTCATGTGATACCCAGGTCTAACCCCTTCGTAAATTTCTCTAAGTTCAACGGCCTTTTCTGGATCGCACTTTAAGTTTATAAAAGAAAAATTCTCGATATTGGTTAATGCAAACATTTTATTCATAACCTTAAAAACCAATGTTTTTTCATCAAAAGGAAAACTCTCTGTTACTCCTTTTTTTGAAATACAATAATCTCTATACTGTTCAATATTCATTATTTATACTTGTAAGGCAATACTTTTGAATATTTATCTTTAGAGATAACAATCATAGAATGCATGTTTCTAATTTCTGGTATTTGAGTTAATTTATCTTTTACCAAAACATCAAAAGCCGCGATGTCTTTTACCATAATTTTTAATAAGTAATCCGCTTGGCCTGTAACATTATAACATTCTAACACCTCATCAATTTGATTTATTTGAGCAATGAAATTAGTAATCGCATTATCTCTTTGTCTGATTAAAGATATTTGCATAAATACTGAAATTCCAAGTTCTAACTTTGCTTCATCTACCAGAGCATGATAACTTTGAATAAACCCATTGGTTTCCAACTTTTTTACTCGCTCTAATGTTGGTGCTGGAGATAAACCAATATCTTTAGAAAGTTGCAAATTGGTAATCTTTCCATTTTCTTGGAGTCTTTTTAAAATACTTAAATCTAATCCGTCTAACTTCATGGTCGTTTTTTAAAATATTCTGTCAATAAATCAAAAATAACAAAATTAAAATTGGCTTAATCTTGTTTTTAAGAAAATACTAAACTAAAATTTTATACAAAATTGGTTTACTAGGCGAAGCATCATTTTCAAAACTCGCAATCTGAATATTAATAAAGTAAGTTCCATCTGTAATTGCCTCTGGCACAAAAATGAACTCTGTTATTGTTCGTTGTTTTTGTGTGTTTTTAGGGTACTCCCAAAATGTATGGTGAGATTTTAACACCCCATTATCGTCCTCTTTATCCACAGAAGGAGTGTCTATCAGTAAATGTTCCACTCCGTTATCTATTAAAAATTGAACCGCTTCAAAAGCAATAAAAGGAGGGTTGGTATTAGAATATTGCATTGATAATTTATCGTTTCCATTCGGCAACGTTCTAATTACAATCGCTTTTACATCATTGTTTTTCCAAACGTTTTTTATTTGAGCCAATGTAATAACTTTGTCACACAAAGCATGTTCTGGAGAAGCAGAAGCCTCGAAGTATTGTTTAGGGATGATACTCACTACCTCAGCCAAAAAGAAAAATTCGGTTAAACATTGGTTAATTGTATAGTGTTCCTTGCTAATATGCCCAACACACTCCGTATGTGTTCCGTGTCCATGAGGGTTAAAAAAGATGTTTCTAAAATTAACCGAACCCCCTTTATTTACATCACCTATAAAACCCTCTCCAACAACAGGCTCAAACTTTGGAGCATCAACATACCATGCTGTTAAATTGCTTTCATCCGCAACTAACGGTATAGAAATATCTAAAGGTTCTGATAAATCTATTTCGTAATTCCTGTTGTTGTGATTTATTATTGTTTTCATCTAAACATAAAATAAGTCTGAAGTTATTTTATCTGCTATAAAAAATCCTTCTTGGGTTAATATAATCTTGTTTTTTTCGGTTTGAAGATAAGAAGAATTTAAATACTGTTCTATTTCTTTGTTAAAATGGGTATTCAACTCTTCGTTAAAATTATTTTTGATATAATCAATATCAATCCCCCAAATGGTTCTTAATCGGGTTAAAACATACTCGTTAAATGCTGTTTTTTCGTCTATAACCTCTTCTTCAAAGTAAACCTCTTTATTCGTTAAACCTTTAATGTATTTAATGTTGTTAGCAACATTCCAAATTCTTTTAGACATCTCCCTTAAACCCCGGGAATCTTTTATGTAAGAATGTGCTGATGGTCCAAACCCCAAATATTCCTCCCCTTTCCAATAATTACTATTGTGTTGAGAGTAAAACCCCTCTTTACCAAAAGAAGAAACCTCATATTGTGTAAAGCCAAATACTCTCGTTTTTTCAACTAGCATTTTAAACTGAGTAATCATTGTATCATCATTTAAATTAGGCAACTGTCCCATTTCTATTTGATGTGCGAGTTTAGTTTTTGGCTCAATAGTTAACCCATAAGCAGAAAGGTGTGGAACATTAAATTCATTTACTTTTTCTAAGTTTTCTAACCAAATCTTATCCGTTAAAATTGGTGAACCATAAATTAAATCAATTGTAATGTTTTCGAAACCAATATCCTGACTTCTTTTTATACTCCCCTCAGCTTCATTAGCATTATGTGCTCTATTAAAAAAATTAAGCTCATCATTATTAAAAGATTGAATACCTATGCTTAGTCGGTTAACTCCCGCTTTTTGAATCTCTTTTAATTTGTTTTGAGTTAAATCATCTGGATTGCATTCTAGCGTAAATTCAATTTCTGAGGCAACATCATAATTCGTATGAAGAGCTTCAATAATCAATTTTAATTCCTCTCCATCTAACAAAGAGGGTGTTCCTCCACCAAAATAAATGGTATTTATTTTACTCGTTAATTGATGTTTTTTAGTTTCAATTTCGTTAAGAATTCCCTGAATTAAATCTGTTTTGTGTTTTAATGAAGTAGAAAAATGAAAATCGCAATAACTACAACTTTGCTTACAAAAAGGTATATGGATATAAATGCCTGCCAAAGAAGTTTATGAGGTTATAAGTTCAAAATTAATCAATCTCCCTAACCCTCTTATCCAAGAGGGAATTATTTATTCAATACAACCCTAAAGGTTGTTCCGCTTACATCAGATTGTTTTACAAATATTTTTCCTTCGTGGTAATTTTCAATAATCCGTTTTACCAATGACAATCCTAATCCCCAACCTCTTTGTTTCGTTGTAAAACCTGGTTCAAAAATTGTTTTTTGCTGCGCTCTTGGTATTCCCACTCCTGTATCAGTAATATCAATATAAACAAACTGACTTTGATCGGTAATATAAATAGTTATATCACCTTCGCCTTTCATTGCATCAACCGCATTTTTTATTAAGTTTTCCAACACCCAACTAAACAAAGATGGGTTTAGTTTCGCTTCCATTTGAGCATTATTCTGAGTGGTAAACGTAATGTTTACTTTTTTAGAAATTCGAACCTTTAAGTAGTTTAACGAATCGTTAATAACAGTATTTAAGTTTTCTGTTTCTAATTTTGGAACTGATCCAATCTTAGAAAAACGTTCTGTTATTATTTCTAGTCTTGTAATGTCTTTCGACAACTCATTAATCGTCTTTTCATCAACCACATCTTTTAACTTTAGGTACTCTACCCATGCCATTAAAGAAGATAATGGTGTCCCTAATTGATGAGCCGTTTCTTTTGCCATCCCCACCCAAACCTGATTTTGCTCTACTTTACGAGAAGTACTAAACAAGTAGTAAGAAATCAATAAAAACAACGCAATTATCAATATTTGAAAATATGGGTAATACTTTAATTGTTGTAATAATTCCGAATCAGAATAAAAAATATAATTAACCACACTGTTGTTTATTGTTATGGTTATAGGTTCATTTTCTTCCCTCATTTCAGCAATGGTTGCCATTAAAAAATCTTGACCAATACCTGTTTTACTACCCTTTAAATTTCCGTATTCTATTATTTTTGTTTGAGTACTATCTGTATAAATTACTGGAACAGATGCTGAATTAATCACTATTTCTGAAATAAATGATTTTATTAAATCATCTAAAACAACTTTAAGTTCCGAAAAAATTTTCGAGTCTTTATAATACAATTTCTGAACAACGGTATGCCTTCCAACATGGTAAGATAAATCTATGGGTTTGTTTTCGCTGGCTTGCATTTTCTCCAACTCATCCTTTAAAAACTGTTCAATATCAACCCCAGCTTTTAAATCAAAATTTCGAGAACTACTTATTTTTTCATTTTCATCCACCACCAAAACAGGAATTGTTGTATTCCTACCAATAATGTTTAAATAAAAAGTTAAATCTGTTTGGTTGTCTGATGTTGCCAAACGTTTGTTAGCTTCAGCCCACAACTCAATTTTATTGCGTTCTTCATTTGATAATTTACTGAAAAGCTCCCTTGTATAACTTACCAAAGATGCTTTGTTTTGGATTGCTTCTGCCCACAACTGAACCTTATTACGTTCTTCTGCAGCTATTTTTTGAACAATAATATTGGTATACCACAATGACGCAATAATTATAATTACTGCGACTCCTGCCAAAAGCAGCTTCCATTGTTGTTTTTTAGAATAAATATTCAAACTGAAAACCCTGTTTTAAGTTGTGTGAAAATAAGGAATAGTTGTAACTAAACTTCGAATTTAATTTCTTTTTTCAGAATACTTGTAAATCATTACAGTTAATCTAAGTTATTATTCTTTTTTAAGGCTAGGTATTTATTGGACTTCCTACTAAAAACTGGACAAATTTAAACAGACCACTAAGCCACAGATTTTAGGTGATTAAAAAATTCAAATTCTTTCATAGTTAAATTCCCTAAATGGGAGTGTCTTCTATTAATGTTATACCAAGTTTCAATGTATTCAAACACAGCTAATTTAGCTTGGTTTTTATTCATAAAGTGGTATTGGTAA
>Ga0256845_1002000_pt1 | contig 15406 bp, 14 predicted proteins | sample RiftiametaG_FD_189101 | JGI IMG/M metagenome (GOLD analysis project Ga0256845, IMG submission 189101) | Tube worm associated microbial communities from hydrothermal vent at the East Pacific Rise, Pacific Ocean - Riftia | ecosystem: Host-associated > Annelida > Integument > Unclassified ...
CATGCAAAGTCCACAGGCTGTTCATCAACAATATGCGTATGTGATTAGCACTTCAGATGTTAAAGCACTTTTGATACAGGCACTCAGACCGACGAGATCAGGAGGTCTGATGTTCTGTATGACCAGACCTCTGCACCGGTCTCACAATAAAGTGCAATAACTCTGGAACTGTCATTTACTGATTCATCTTCGCCAAAGAAGAGCATGCCGTCAGCAATTCCGGAAGATCCATGCTGCGAATAGTCATATACCCAGATACTTGCACCGTCTGCTGTATCAAGACAGTAATAATAGTAATGCTGTGGGTTATCCTTCTCACAGTCAAAATACAGCGCTCCATCATGATAGGCCAAAGTAGCGGTACCTCCTCCTGTAGGACGTTCCCAGACAGTCTGACCGGTTAACGCATCTATACCCAGTGTTTTCTCGTTCCAGTCGTTTATGTAGATGACACCATCAACTACAACAGGAGGGGAATCCCAATAGCCAATATCACTGTCTGTATTCTGCCACAATAATTCCCCGGTATATATGTCTAAAGCGCTAAGAGTTCCATTGTAACTCCCACCTTGGGGCGTAGTTGGAATAAACAACATCTCATTCCATAGCGCAATGCAACCTTCCGGATTAGTAAACAGCGTATCAATATGGATGTCAGGTTATACAGCGCTCCCATTCGACAACGGCATAGGCGTTGTGGTTGTGGATACTCTCATGGTTCTCGGCGGTTACTGTGAACTGTGTTATTCTGTTGTCTGCTCGCAGTTTTTCCGCAACACTGCGTACAATGTCTTCCACAAACACAGGGTTGTTGTATGCCTGTTCGGTTACGAACTTCTCGTCAGGGCGTTTTAGGATGGTGTAGAGCGGTGAAGAGGCCGACGCTTCTGCAATTTCAACAAGCTCTTCTATCCAGATCATTTCATAGGAGCCATCGGGTTGCTGTTTCGTTCGCACATCCATTGTGATATAGCCCCGCTGGTTGTGGGCACCGCTTTCGCTTATCTCTTTGCTGCAAGGGCACAGGGTGCTAACAGGAACGGTTACTGTAAGAACAAAGTCATGTGTTCGCGCTGTGGATTCACCTGTAAATACACAGTTGTATTTCATCTTTGCTTCCGATTTCGAGATCGGGGCTTTTTTTGTTAGAAAGTACGGAAACTCTATGCGTATTCTCGCTGATTCAGCCTGAAGGGTCTGTTTCAGCTTGTTAAGAACGGTGGGTATCGTGCTGCCTGTAAACCGACAACCGCTTGCAGTAAGAACTTCCAGGAAGCGGCTCATGTGAGTACCCTTGAAGTGGTGCGGAAGGCTTACAGACATCTGTATATCCGCCACTGTTCGCTGTTCTCTGTCTTCCCTGTCGAGTATTGTGATAGGGTAGCTGAGGTTCTTTATTCCAGCCTCTTTCAAGGCGATATTTCTTGTGTCGGGAGTGTTCTGAACATCTTTCATCCTGTGTATCTGCACCCTGTTGCCGCAGTTTCCTTTACCTCCACCATGCTCAGGCCGGGAATCTTCGGCTTTATGCTGTTCCACAACCACACGGCTATGGTTTCACTGGTGGGGTTTTCCAGGCCGGGAATGTCATTGAGGCAGCTGTGGTCAAGTTGGTTTATCACTGGTTCACAGATGCTCTTTATCTCGCCGTAGTCCATAACCCAGCCTGTTTCTTTTCCAGCAGGACCGGACAGGTAAACAATCACGGTAAAGGTGTGGCCGTGAAGATTACCGCACTTGTGATCACTGGACAGGTGTGGAAGGCTGTGTGCGGCATCAAACTTGAATTCTCTGTAAATCTCCATTATCTCTCCTATGGCATACCGGTGAATCTGTGTGTCTGAAGGCTCAACCGCCACCTCGGGTGTGCAATACAGTAGTTGACTGAAGCTTTCAAATTATCTCTGTAGTTTTCGTTGTACATGGGCTGTATCCAGAAGTGGTTGTAGTTCATGCTTTCATACAACTGCGGCTCGATACCTTCCTGCGGAAATACTATTTTGATTTCGTCTCCGCTGTTCAGAACGGCAGCTGTACCTGCTTTGGGGCTTACGCACACCCAATCAAGACGCCCTGGCAGAGGTATTGTTCCGTTCGTTTCCAGCATTATACTGAAACCTCTTGCATGAAACTCTTTTAGAAGCCTTTCATCAATCTGCACCAGGGGCTCACCGCCTGTGCACAGAACATTCAATGGAAAAGAAGATTTCCACCTCTTGTGTACTGCCTCTGCAAGATCAACTGCAGATTTATACACTCCACCACCTTCACCGTCTGTTCCTGTGAAGTCGGTGTCGCAGAAACTGCAGTTCAGGTTACAGCCCTCGAAACGAAGGAGTACCACTGCCGTTCCGGTGTTTGCTCCTTCACCCTGAACTGTAAGCACTATTTCCTTAATTCTGTAATCAGCCACTTGTATTCCTTCTGTACACAGCAGGATCTTCCAACCCGTTTGCACGGAAACCTTCAAGCCGGAGAATACAGGCATCGCACATTCCGCAGCTTTCCCCGTATTTATTGGGCTGGTAACAGCTGAGTGTCATGCCGTAGTTTACACCCAGTTGTGTGCCCTTCTTAATAATCTCCGCCTTCGTCATATGAAGAAGAGGTGCTTGTATTACAGGAGGACTGCCTTCCACTGCAGTTTTTGTTGCAAAATTAGCGAGGTTTTGAAAGGCATCAATAAACTCGGGGCGACAGTCGGGATAGCCGCTGTAGTCGAGTGAGTTAACACCTATGAGTATTCTGTTTGCGTCTCTGGTCTCAGCAACACCCAAAGCAATTGAAAGAAATACTGTGTTTCTGGCAGGAACATAGGTTGCAGGAATTCCCGTGCTTATTTCTGCTCTGTTTTCAGGAACAGTTCCGGAACCCGTGAGGGCTGACTTCCTGAAGGGTTCAGGATCAAGGTTAATTACCAGATGTTCCTTCACTTTGAAATACTCTGCAATTTTTGCAGCTCTCTGCAACTCTATGGTGTGCTTCTGACCGTAACTGAACGAAAGCGCGGTTATCTCAAGGCTCTCTGCTGCTGCCATTGCGAGAACCGTAGTGGAATCCAGCCCGCCGCTCAATAAAACAACAGCCCTGCTCATTCCACTGCAATCTGAAGGTCTTTGATCTTTGTGAGCAGTGTTCTGTAGCTTACTCCCAGTATTTCCGATGCTTTTCTTCTGTTGCCGCCAGATTGGGCCAGCGCAGATGTGATAAGGGTTTTCTCGCGTGCTCTGGCTGCATTTGCTGCCTGCTCAACCAGCGAACCGTCCGGTTTCTTCCCCGAGAACTCAAGCATCTCCTCTGTTATAACTTTTTCGCCTGAGTTAACGCAGGCGCGTCGGATGATGTTTTTCAACTCCCTTATATTGCCAGGCCAGTCGTAGTTGCGCAGCGAACGAATGGCATTGTCTGTAAAAGTGCTGCCGTTGTAGAGTTCCAGATAGTACCTTGCAATAAGAACAATATCGTCTCCCCTGTCGCGAAGAGGGGGCAGACTCACTGGAAACTCGCTTATTCTGAAAAACAGATCCTGCCTAAAAAGCCCCTTGTCAACCATACTGCGAAGATCTCTGTTACTGGCTGCAACCACCAGAGCATCAGACTTTATTTCCTCAGTGCCCCCAACAGCGTGATATGTACCCGATTCGAGAACCCGGAGAAGTTTTCCCTGCAGTGATATTTCCAGGTCGGCAATTTCATCAAGAAATATGGTTCCGCCTCCTGCAATGGTGAATCTTCCCGGTCTTGCATCTGTCGACCCTGTGTATGCTCCTTTTTCTGCACCAAAAAGCTCGCTTTCCATGAGGTTCTCCGGAATTGCCGCGCAGTTCACAGGAACAAAAGGGCCGGTGCTTCTGCCACTGCACTGGTGTATTCTTCGCGCGAGCAGTTCTTTCCCAGTACCGCTTTCCCCAAGAATAAGAATATTCATACCACTTGGAGCAGCCCTCTCGGCTCTCTTTACCGCCTCGATGTACACAACAGAATGACCAAGCATTGATTCCGAGCTGTCACTTGCTGCAGATGACAGTTTTTCAAGTATTTCATCCAGCTTAAAAGGCTTGCTTACAAAATCAGCTGCACCTTTTTTCATAGCATCAACAGCCATATCTATTGTGCCGAAAGCGGTCATTACAATAACCGGCGTACCGGGAGGAGTACAGTTCAGAACATCAATTCCGTTGTACCTGCCAGGCAGAAGTACATCTGTGAGAACTACGCTGTAGGATTCTGTTTTAAGGTGCTTCAGGGCATCATCAGCTTTCGAAACAGCGGTTACCTGCCAGCCGTCCTCTTCCAGAGCAGTAGACAGCATTACACGCATTCCACGCTTGTCTTCAACAAGAAGTATTGTTTTCATCAGCTGCCTTCCAGATGTGGAATAATCACGGTAAACACGGCTCCTCCATCTTTCCTGTTCGCGGCTGTTATCGAGCCGCCCATTGCCCTTACCAACCTTCTTGTAATGGTCAAACCCAGTCCCATGCCCTCCTGGCTCCGTGCCGTTGTGTACATTGGTCTGAACACCTGTTCCGGAGGGTCAGGCAGCCCAGGCCCCAGGTCAAGCACCTGGAATATAAAAGCATGTTCACTGTGCGAATCACTTACTTTTACCTCTACACCTTTTTCAGGTGAAAACTTCAGTGCGTTGGAAAGAAGGTTTTCCATAATTCTTGTAACAAGAATTTCCCCACCCGGTATGGAAACAGCAGCAGTCGGATTGTCTGTTTTACTGAAACTGCACAATACAGACCTGCTCTCACAGATTTCCCTGATAACAGCAGCGACGCTGTTTGTATCGGAAACTCTCTCGATGGAATTCTGATGGGCAAGGCTTCTGAAGGCCTCCACCATCTTCCGTGCAGAGTCAAGCTCCATCCCCGCCTCTTTCAGTATTCCTTGCGTTCTTTCGGAATCTCCCCCTCTTCCCAGCAACTCCAGAAAACCGTCCATAGCACACAGGGCGTTGCCAATTTCATGGGCTACTCCCCCTGAGAAAGCTCCCAGATCCGCGAGGGCACTTTCCTCCGCCAAACGCCGTTCCAGCATCACCGGTGCAGTAACATCTGTAACCAGTACTATTCTTTCACTGTTCTCACCCATGGTAACTTTAAAGCGGAATATCCTGCCACTCTCTTCTCCGTCCCACTCTTTAACACCCTGGTTGAGGTATGGCGCAAGGTGAGCGGTTAGCCTGCTTTCCTCAAAACTGCTTCCAATTCGAAATATATCTGAAGCCTGTCTGTTCCACTGCGACGGGTTTCCATGCGAATCAATAACTATCACTGACGATCCCAGAGCTTCGAGAACCGCACCGGATCGGGATTCTGCTGCCTCTGCTCTGTTCAGCGCTTCCCGTCTCATTTCATCAAGCTGAATGTCTCTTTCTCCTAGAAGGTGTACAAGCTTTCGGAAAGAAGCATCTGCCGCAATTGCAGTGCTGCCGCTGCCACTCTGTATTTTATCGGCCTCTCCAAGAATACTTCTGAGCGGATCAAGAACCGTCCTTCTGAGAAATGAAGGAACCATCACTGCAGCAATGGTAAGAACTACTGCAAAAACCGCAAACATCAGCAGTATAACTGTACTCTCTCCCAGTACCGACGGCATTTCCATCAGAAGAACAACCCTGTACCCGTATTCCGATGTGTATGCAATCTGATCGACAGCTTCAAGGTCTTCCATGGTAATAGTAGGGTAAGCCAGTATCTCGGAGTCATCAAAGATCACCGCGACTGCACGAACAGCCCCACCCGGTATGGAAGAGCTCACTATAGACTCCAGTGAGCTCTGACTGGGGCGAATGCCCAGAGCCCGCGAGATGTACTCAGCTCTTGAGTAAGAAGCACTTTCCAGTGTTGTGCGGGCATCGGAAACAACCAGCCACAGAACCAGAAACGACACAATGGCAGCAAGGGCTGACGCGCCTGTTACTAGAGCTGTAAGACCTTCAACACCAAGAACAAAACGACGGGCACCGCTTTTCAACTTATCTCTCTTTTCCAGCTTGTGTAATCTCTGTATCCATCAACCAATGCCCTGTTTCCACTTAGAAAAGATACTGCAAAATGCAGAGGCAGCCACAGGTTTCTTAAAAGTCTCTGTTTTGCAGTGCTGCAGTTACGACTCATGAATATGAAACGATTTCTCTCGCGAAGGGTCTCCGATTTCAGAGAACGGCCCATTGTTGCAGCGTGGTCATGCCTAATCACTGTGTCTTTGCACCTTTTCATTGTGTACCCGGCCCGGTGCATTCTTACACCCAGGTCAGTATCTTCCCAGTAGATAGGAGCGTAATCCGTACTGAATCCTTTAAGTTCCTCCCATACACTTCGTTTCCACACTGCGCAGGCTCCAGACGGGTAGTCTTCGCCGTTTATACCCTCACCTGTAACAGCAAGCCCACGACTGAAAGCCCATCTGTAGTTCCCGTCATCCGAACCGTCTGGTCTGAAAATTGAAGGCACAACCACTGCAACATCTTCTTCAGATTGCTCCAGTTCTTCAACAAGCCTGCTAAAGGATCCCTTTGAGGGCACCGTATCGTTGTTAAGAAGCATCAGATAACTGCCTGCGGCCGTGTACATACCCAGATTAACAGCGTGGCAGAAACCGGGGTTTCCGGTTCTTTTCAGAACAGTAATCTCACGAAAAAGAGCTGGAAGCCTCTCTGCTGTACCATCTTCAGAGCAATCATCAACCACTATCACCTCGGCTTTGGCTGAAGCAGCTTCCTGAAGAATTACCGGAAGGTGTTTTTTAAGAATAGAAATACCGTTCCTGGAGGGTATAACAACAGAAAGCTGATTTTTCACAGCATACCTGTTTTTCCGGAAATATCTATTCTATCAATGTAGACGGGAGATCCGCTGCTGTGTGTTACAAGCACAGTTCCGTTTAAAACATCAGTACTGTCAAGAACAATACGGAAAACTTCCATCTTTCTGTTCTCGGGCAAATCGGGAAGCTCTGTTTCTGTTTTGCCAATAGAGTTGTAAATTGAAGGAAGTGGTATCAGCGGGGTTTCAACATTTACCAGCCTGCTTCCAATCAGCAGAACACCCCCATTCCCAGACATTTGAATCTGCAGAGTATCTCCTGGTTCAACTTCCGGAAGCTGAACCGACTGACCCTGCTCTGTGAGCTCCAGCATTCTTTCTTTGCTGTTAAACCAGAACATTCTTTCCATGGGATCTGCATTGTACGGGTAAAGCCGGGCTCCCTGTACAATTTCCGGAGGCAGATCTTCAGCTTCGTACCCTGAAGGTTTAAGTGTAAGAAGAGAAACAGCGACAAGAACTATTACTGGAACCAGATTCCTGTACTTTTTTGTTTTAACAAGAACGGTAATCATGGAAACTGAAAGAAACAGAGCGACAATAATGTAAGCAGTTCCACCCCGCACCATTGAAAACCCGGTTGAGATTCCGAAAAGCGTAAGTATACTGTCAGTTCCGTCAGCATAGTTGTAGCGGCACACTGGGCAGGCTGCAACTATGGCTGTAAAGGCAATTGACAGCGTTACCAGAAACTTCGTTTCCCTCCTGTTCCACACTGGTACGAGCCCTGCGGCAAACAGCGGTACCAGCGGAACAAACATCCGCCCTGCAGATGCAGGAAGACCGTGCCACCCTGAACCCAGCCACAAAACAAGAACAACCCAGTACAAAACTGACGGGATGACAAGCCTTTTAAAACGGGAAGGCTGATGCTTTGCAATAAAGAACAACCCCGGCACGGCTGCAAGAACCCACGGTGCCCGGAAAACAAACCCGGCTTCCGGATCAAAAAGGCTCCACCCCGCTACGGAAAGGGTAGCCATGGGTCTCTGGAACAGATTCATTTCTACAAGATGCAATGCTTCTATGTTTCCGTACCTGCTCCAGAACAGAAATCCACCAAGCAGATAGCGGTCTGCAATCAAAACAGCAACTGCAGCAAGAATCCATATTGCAGGGGCCAGCCACTTTCCCTTTCCGGCAGGTATACATGCGTACTCCGCCACAAGAATACCTACGGCAAGGCCAAAGTAGCGCATTTTCAGCGCAACAAGAGCAAGTACAACAGCAAATCGCAAAGCTGTCCATATCCTGCCTTCAGGAAGCAGAACAGCTATGGTGAATAGAAGCAGCGCCATCCATCCCGTCATGGCCAGACCGAAAATGGAGAACCCCGGATAAAGCAGGGCGGCAGCCACTGCAACAACCGGATTCGTTAACCTGGCCAGTGCCAGAACCCCCAGAACAGCAAGAAGAACAGGCACAATACGCAGACCATTTTCACCAGCCAGAAGCCCCGGAGAAACAACGAGGGGGAAAAACGGTGTGTGATGGCCTTCACTACTGCTTACATCACCTGTTCTGAAATGAACCTCTGAAAACCTGCCGGCAGAAATACCGCTGAGCCCGGCAGCCTGTTCTGCAAACCTCACCTCGTCACCGTTGATCTCTGCTGATATTACAGAAATTGCCAGAACAGGAAGCACTGCTCTAACTACACCGAACTTTCCCCTTGAGGCAATGGATATTCCCCACGCAACAAGACCGGCAACCGGCAGGGCCGCGACTAGGCGCCACGCAAAAGGACTAAGCATCCACAGCCACGCACCAGTTGTAAAACCTATCACCAGTGGTATAAACCATTTGCCTGCATCTGCCCTTCCGTTAAGAAGAGCAGCAAGAAGCCAGGCTGCCGGAATAATACGCCCGGAAAGACCAGGGTCAGGCATCCCCGCCAGGCGCCAGGCTGCAAATATCCACGCTGCAAACACAACCATGGCAAACGAACCGCTGTGGTTCTTCAAAATACTCCTCACAGCAGTTCACCTCCGGAAACAGCGTGAACTGCTGTGTGATTGAACGGCTTGAATTCCTTCAGCAGTGAAATGGCAAGTGTATCTCCTGGAGTTACTGTGAAGCTGAGCGTGTCTGTTCCTGCGGGAAGTATAAGCATTTCTTCACGGAGTTCAACAGCCATCATGGGAATTGAATCTCTTACTCCGCCTGCTTCAATGGCAATCCACACAGCCCATGTGCCTTCCAGCGGCGCAGGAAGTAATACTTCTGTAACTGATGTATTCAGCTCCGGAATACTGTATGACAGAACACCATCTGAAACAGATGAACCGGCTACTACCGGAATTACAGGCAATCGCCCTGGCAAACCGGTAAAAAATACTGAGAAAACAAAACCCGCTGGAACAATAAGATACTTGTAGCGTCTCCACTCGGTAAAAGCGGCTACTGCAGCAGTTACAGCCAGCGGTACAGAAAGCGAAACCGGAAGGAACCACAGCGTTGAAACAACCACCAGAAAACCGGTAACCCTGTGTTTCATCTGTTTCCCGGTTACTGTAACAACCATACCGGCAACCAGCAGTGCCCATGGTATGAATTCCTGCGAGAGAATACCAATGATGGAACACCCCAGTACAAAGGGAAGCATCGCGGTTCCACCTACCATACCCAGGAGGGTGAACAGCCCCAGAAGAGGCAGTGACGAGACAGTGAATCCGTTGAAAAGGTTAACGGCCGCCCAGGCTGTGTAACCCGCCAGCATCACCGCAGCATTGTTTTCCCCTGTAGTCTTCAAACTGTAAACACCCCCACCCTGTCCGAGGAAGAATCACAGTGAATGTAAACAACAGATGGAGTTTCTGCCAGTTTTATGTATTGCGTGTTCCCCGGCGGAATGCAGAACCGTGCTAGTGTTTCACCATCTTGTGCAGATACGGCCCCTGTAACGGCATGTTCGACTGCTGTTAGCCTGAAATCAACTGGCTTTCCATCTGTTTCAAGACCAGCCCAGGGAGCTGCCTGGTTGCCGCGCCAGCCTGGCCCTCTTGAGCCTACTTGTGTTCTGTGCAGCGGATAATCCAGAGGTTCTCCAAAAAGAACAGACTTTACCTCCTCTGAAACATCAACTGTCTTTACCTGCTTTTTCAATTCTCCAAGAATCAGGGGAAGCCTCCAAAGTGCAGGTTTCCCGGTTCTAAGAGAATGAAGAAGTATTTTTACCTCTCTCTTCCACCAAGCGGCGGACAGCTTCCCGTGCCCCAGATACTTTCTGAACAACCTGACTGATGATGAAAGTTCCCACTGGGAAGCCCTGCTTCTTGTACTTGAAGCCCCTACCATATGAAATGCTTCTGCTTCCCTTACCACAGCCAGTTTCCACCCAGATGCTTCCAGCCGAAGTGAAAGGTCGGCATCTTCAAAGTACATGAAATAGTTTTCGTCAAAACCGTTGACACTTCCAAGGGCATCTGTTCGCCACAGTGAAACAGCTGCTGTTACAGCAGGTACCTGAAGGGGCGTTTTTAAGGGAGCCAGCTCCAGGTGCATAAACCTGCTGTCCCACGCCTCGCCGTAACCTGTAAGAAAAACACCTGCTGATACAGTAACTTTGTTCCAGTCCCAGAGACGAACAAGAGGCTGTACACCTGCGTAATCAGGGTGTTCATCCATAAATGCAACAAGCGCCTGCAGAGACTCGGGAGAAATAGTAGCATCACTGTTCAGAAGCAGAGTGTACTGCGTTTTAACAGTTTCTATACAGCGGTTGTTTCCGTATCCAAAACCTCTGTTGTGGCCTTTGATAACTGTGGCATTCCTGATAAGCTTTGATGCGATCTCAGCAGATTTGTCTGATGAACCGCTGTCGTAGACCACGGTGCACATACCGTCTTGCAATGAGTTTATTGTTTCCGCAAGCAGGGGAACAAGATTTTCTCCGTTGTACAAAACCACAACTGCAGTTACACGATTCATTCCTGCATCTCCTGAACCCTGCTGTAAAACCTGTCTGTTACCTTAAGCCAGGTGTATTTCTCCAGTGTTTTCTTCCTGCCGTTCTCACCCATTTTCCGGGTCAGTTCTTCGTTTTCAATAAGTGAATGTATACTGCTGGAAAGGCCTTTCCTGTCTCCGAAGTTTATTAGAAATCCGTCTTCACCGTGGCTGATAATATCAGGCATTCCTCCGGCGTTGCAGCCAATTACAGGCTTGCCGGAAATCCACCCGTCGAGAAGCACAATACCAAAAGCGTCGAGCCTTGAAGGCGCTGCAATTACATCTGCCGCCATGAAAAGATGCTTTCTGACCTCCTCTCGTATGTAGCCGGTAACCACAAGCTTGTTTTGCGGTACTTCAGCGGCTCTGGCATCAAAGTGACGGCGGAAATCGTTCTGAACCGGCCCGGCAAGAACAAGAACAAAATCAATGCCGTTTTCCCAAAGATCAATGGACGAGTCGAGCAGAGTTGTGGAACCTTTATCGGTGCAGTGGGAGGTAACACTGAGCACAACTTTCTTTCCTGCGGGAATGGAAAAAGCCCTCCTAGCCAGCGAAGCGTCTGCGTTTTCCCATTCACCGGGGTCGATTCCGCTTCCCTGGATCATGATATTCTGCTGGTTCACTTTGTATTCGTCTGCATAGACTGACGCCTCAAACCTGTTCTGAGCAACAACAAGAGCTGAAGCCCTCAGTATTTTCGGCTGGTCACCAGCGAAATAATACAGCGGCTGTATTCTGTGGTCAGCAGACCCAAGATTGGCATGGGGAACTGTTACAAGGGGAACTTTTTCTCTTGTGGAATACCTGTACCCTCCGTGGATAAGAAAGGGCATGGCATTGGCATGAACAAGATCAAACCCTTCTGCCATGTTAACCCACCGGTCAAACTGAGGAACAAAAGGGTTGGGATAAAAGAATCTGTCTGGCCCGCCGCTTCTCAGCCTTCTGAAAACAGCTCTGAAGATATTCTGAAAAGGCGGGTGTGCAACTGCAAACCGCAGTATCTCCATGCCTTCATGCGTGAACCTGCCCGGCTGAAGGTGATGCCCTGTTTTGGAAACCAGCCACGACATATCCCACGCATCAGTAGCGACAATTGTTGAAGTGTGCCCCCACCTTTTCGCAGCCAATGCGTGTTCCCACACATACCTCTCGGCACCACCGTGGTAAGGCCATGTTCTGTGAATCAGGTGCAGTATTTTCAAACAATACTCCTGTAAAAATCCATTGCTCTGTTTCCAACATCTTTCCATGTAACCCTGGGAGCAGCTACTGCTTTTTCACGCAGATTGTTTAAAGATATACCCGATGCCGTTTCTCTAATGGCTTTTACCCACTGCTGCGTTTCCTGAACAGGAAGGAGCAAACCGTTTTTGCCTACAGTTTCCGGCAGAGCACCAACAGCTGAAGCAATAACCGGCGTGTTGCAGGCAAATGCTTCAAGCACAGGTAGCCCCAGCCCCTCTGAACTGCTGGGAAGCAGCAGTGCCAGAGCACCTCTGTACAGAGAGAGAAGATCATCGTCTGATACACCCTTCAAAAACACAACACCCGGTGTGTTCTCCACAGATATATCACCCCACTTCTCGGCTCCGGCAAGAACAAGTTTTTTACCTGTATTCGCCCTTATAAAACTTCTTACCAAAAACGGTATGTTCTTTCTCGGTACAAAACTACCCACATGAAGAAAGTAGTTTCCCGGTTTCAGACCATACATGTTCATCACACCGCATTCAGGCTCACCCGGTGAAAATATCTCTTCAGCGGCCCCTCCGGCACACCCTGTTCGCTCAGAAGGAACATTGAAAAGCCTCTGTGCAGCAGACTGGGCCCATTTGCTGATGGCAAGAACGAAGGCACCTGAATCAACCAGATTCTTCAACTGCTTTGCGTAGAACAGTGTATCCTGTGTGTGAGATTCCGGTGCAGTCCATGGTGTGTCATCAAAAAATGTAACCACCCTCCGCCGTGCGTTTCCTTCTGGCTGAACACCGGACAGATGTATTACATCAGGTATTCCAAACTGCTTCTGTATTCTTGATGCTCTGGTTGATTCCAGCAATCCTCTACCCAGAAGAACCCGTCTCAGAAGGGGCAACTGCAGCCATGCGGGAGGCTTTACAACAGTAACGCCCGGAACTGTGCAGACAAGCCCGGGATGGGTTTCTGCAGCATCAATAGACACGTGGCTACTGTTCGTCTGGAACAATCCTTTCGAGAGCCCCCTGACCCACCTGCCAACCCCCCCCCTGCTGTGTGTGCATACTGTTACATCAAGAATGGTTTTCATGGGAAAGCCCATACCCATACGCTGTCACTGTCAGATATGCTGTACTCAGGGAAAATACCGGAATAAAGTGAATCGTAATGCGAACGAATCGAGTCTGTGAACATCCACCGGTTGTAAACAACTGTTGCTGCGCCAGCTGAAATCAGATCCGTTTCTTCCGGTCTTTCAGTACTTTCCCAGCGCAGTCTTGCGGGAATTCTATCCATCTGAGCTTCCCCCCCTCTGGCCAGATACTTTACTAACCTGGGAGAACCATCAACTGTTTCAAACAGAGAGTACCTTCGTATTTTGTTCGAAGCAGGTATTTCAAGCACACTTCCCGTCTGTATTGCCGTGGAATAAAACCGGGGTACTGCTGTTTCAAGAGTGCTAAGTTTTAGCGGCACAATTTCCAGAATTATCATACTGGTAACCAACCACCCCGCAAAACTCTTGAACCTTTCCACCATGGCTCCCGCTGCTATTGCTGCCATTATTCCCGTCAGGATTGCCAGCCTTGACGGAGCTCTGGCTGCTGAAAGCCAGGGTATTTTTACAAGAGCCATGTATGGCAGTGGAACAGCAGTGGGAACTCCGTTGAACTTGAGCAGGGGACCCCACGCAAGAACAATCACTGCCGCCACAGCGGCAAGAGCTTTCCAGGATCGTTTTTTCCAGCAGTACACAAGGGCCAGCAGGGCAACTACAGAACCAGGTGATACCACACCTTCGAACGGATTTGGCATGTAGTCGGGCGTAAGAGGCTGTCCGAGAAAAGATGGAAGAACAAATGACTGCGGTTCAGCTGCCCAGTAAACAGCGTCTTTCCAGTCTACTCCCGGGTTCTGACCCAGAGCACCTGGAGCTGTAAACAACCACAGAGCACCTGCAGCGCAGCCAGCTGCTGCTGCAATACCGGCAACTGTTGAACGCTTCCAGTGTTGCTTTCCTGATAGAAAAGATGTTATCAGCCAGCCGAAAGCCACTACGAGCCCGAAATACAGGCTCTCCATAACTGCCAGAGCAGAGAATACTGCTGTGACAACCAGGTTCTTCCTGCCCCCACCTGTTATCCACTTTCTTGCGAAGAAGAACACCATCAGCACAAAACCAATGGAAGCTATTGTGTAGTGCTGATACATTCTGATTGCCCTTACCGGCATCCAGATCATAATAAACCCGGCCAGCAGTGCTCCATTTACCTTCAGTTTCCACGATCTCGCAAGCAGGTAACCGGCAAATCCTGTGAACACGGCAGATATGAACAGCACAAGATTGTAACCTGCACCGGTAATGAATGCAAACAGCTGATCCGGCCAGCCCACGTTGTGCCAGGCCAGTGTTTCTTCTCTGTACACTCTTGGATCTTCCCCGTTATTAACGGCATTTTTCACCCACCAGAACTGCCACAGAGAATCGTAAACATCGCTGTCTTTTTCTATCAAAGAATGGGGTTTCTCCTGATACATACCCACAGTATCGTTCTGCGCTAACAACAACACCATCCAGGGCAGCACCACAGCAGACACAAGAAGAATCAGAAGATATTTTGTTTTCAATGTCTGTCTCCCGACAGCAGTTCGAGCCACTGCGCAAGGCATTTCTCTTCATTGCTTACATCGGCAAAATAGCTTTCTGCGGCCAGGGAGATTGACCTGCGCATCTTTGTGTTCTGCGCAAGATACTTCAGGGCTGCATACGCTCCGAAAACACCTGATTCTGACGGGATTCTTAGCACTGCACCAGCATGTATATCTCTGAATGTACCCTCCGCCGCTACAACTGCGGGAATGCCGCGTCCTAGAATATCCATCAGCGAACTGCTTGTTTCTCCGCAAGTATTGTGTCTTAGATCAATAGCGATATCAAACTTTCCAATCTGCCGGCGAAACTCTGATTCAGGCAATCTGCCTGTAATTTCAACCCACGAAATATCTGTTTCCGGCCAGCCGCCGCCCACAACAAGAAGACGGCAGTCAACCGAATTTCTGAGCATCTCAACGGCACCTACTATATCTTCCCAGCTTCTACCGTAGTGAAAGCTGCCTGCAACTCCTATAACCAGAGTGGAGTTCTGCTTTTCCGGTTTTTCCACCTTTTTCATAAAATCCGGAAGGAAACCAATTTTCACAATTTTCTTTCCCGGCGCAAGCCTTTCCATTTTCCACTTCGCTGTGTCACTGAGAACGGCTATCACTCTGCAAGCTGAAAGATATTTACCCACAAGAGGATTATTTCTGAGCCTTGTATCGTACTCTGAAAGGCTTTCTGCCTTCCTCCCCATCACTTTCAGGAATTCGTCTGTTTTCCCTCTGTAATCGTGTACTACGTGCTCTCTGTAACTGTT